>JGI26087J52781_1000153_pt1 | contig 8760 bp, 9 predicted proteins | sample SaaInl33SG_5_DNA_FD_52781 | JGI IMG/M metagenome (IMG submission 52781) | reverse complement strand
ACATCAGTAAGCAGCAGAAACCCGCCGAGCGCCACTACCGCCATCACCACGAGCGTCGCTCGACGGGCGGCACGGTGTAACAACAACGATGCGCCGTAGGCAGCCCCGGCGGCAAGTGAGAGGCTCCACGCTAGAGGCTGTGCTTCGGTGCCGGTCAGCCCTACCGTGGCACCCTGGAAAAGCTGTGCCGACCACCACGCCGCCGTGAACGAGGCGAACACGCCAACAATGCCGAGAATGCTGGCGAGGTGGTGCAGCGCTCTCACGCGTGACCCGATTCAAGAGCGTTAGCCAACCGGATTGCTCGGATAGGGGCCCCTGCCTTGTGGAGCGTTTCTGCATACTCGGTCTCCGGGTCAGACTCAGCAACGATTCCAGCGCCCGCGCGCACCACTGCCGTGCCGTCGCTCATCCACAGCGTGCGGATGGTGATGGCCAAGTCTGAGTCGCCGTTGTGACCGAAATACCCGACAACGCCGCCATAAACTCCGCGCCCCGTGGATTCGAGGTTGTCGATGATCTGCAGCGCACGCGGCTTTGGCGCCCCGCTGAGGGTGCCGGCGGGGAAGGTCGCACAAAATACGTCGACGCTGGAAGCGTCGTCTCGTAGCTCACCCCGAACCGTGGAAACCAGATGCATGATGTGGCTGAAACGCTCCACCTGCATGAACTCCGTGACCTCGACCGAACCGGGCTTGGATACCTTAGAAAGGTCGTTGCGCGAAAGGTCCACCAGCATGAGATGCTCCGACTTTTCTTTGGCGTCGTTCAGCAAAGACGCCGCCAGTTCCGCGTCCTCAGAGGCACTCGTGCCGCGGGGTCGAGAGCCGGCAATGGGGTGGGAAACCACGGTGCCGTGGCTAATCGTTACGAGAGCCTCGGGGGAAGAGCCAACGACCTGGTAGGCCCCTCCCTCTGCGTCCTCACATTCCAGAAGATACATATACGGGCTCGGGTTGACCTGTCGCAGAACCCGGTACACCTCAAGAGCGCTGGCCGTCACTTTCTCGGTGAACTGTTGCGACACAACAACTTGAAACACGTCACCATCGACAATGTGCCGCTTTGCGGCCGCGACCATGTCGAGAAATTCGGCCTTATCGACGTCGGGGCGAGCCAGGACATCACCAATCTCTGCACGTCGGTGGAGAGTCGACGGCGTTGGTTCGGCAAGACGCTGGTGGAGCGAGTCCAGGCGGCCTACTGCTTCGTCATAGTCAGCCGACACAGCACCGTCGGAGCTGTGCACGAGTGCTACGAGAACCACTTCGGAGGTGTGATGGTCGATTGCCACAAAGTCTTTGACCATGGTGAGAAACAGGGTTGGGAGGGCGCTCTCTGCTCCCGCGGTGTGCGGGAGGGTTTCTAGGTAGCGCACCGCGTCCCACCCAATGTGCCCGACGAGCCCTCCCGAAAAGGGTGGCATCCCCGGAACGGGGTCACTCAACCACCGGGTGTTAAGCGCGCGCAACGCAGCAATGGGGTCGGTCGGGATGGGCCCGCCGAACGCTTCCTCACTTGACATCGAAAGACTCTGCCAACTGGCTGTTCCCGAGCGTTCGGTGAGAACACCGTGCGCCGAAACACCCAGAAACGAATACCGTGACCAGGCGCCGGCCTGATCGGCGGATTCCAGCAAAAACGACCCCAGCCGGTTCCCCAACTTCCGGTAAAGACCCATCGGTGTCTCGCTATCGACAAAAAGTCGCCGCACCACCGGGATCACCCGCCGGGTGGCCGCGTACGCAAGAAACTCGGCTTTCGTGGTGTCAGTCATGGCCAGCATCCGCGTCGAAGCAACTTCGGCTACCTGTATGACAGGCTGGCCCGCTTTGGTGGACCGCAAGAAGCACCGTGTCACCGTCGCAATCGAGGCGAGCAGACACGACGTGTTGAGTGTTGCCACTCGTGTCACCTTTTGTCCATAACTCAGCCCGCGAGCGGGAAAAGTATGTTGCGCGACCGGTCGTGAGAGTGAGGTGTAAGGCCTCCCTCGTCATCCACGCCAGCATCAGCACCTGCCCGGATTCGGCGTCCTGGGCGATGGCGGGAAGCAAACCTTCAGTAGAGAAGACAGCGCGTTCGAGGAGGTCAGATTGGGCCTCCACAGCCCAACTGGAAGATGTCATCGAACTGTTGCTCCTGCGTCGCGGAGGTGCTGCTTGACGTGTGAAATCTCCACTTTGTCGTGGTGAAAAATGGAGGCTGCGAGGATGGCGTCTGCGCCCGCCCGGTAGGCGGCAACGCCGTCCTCTGCTTTACCCGCTCCACCCGAGGCCACCAAGGGCACGGAAATGTGCGGTCGGAATGCCTCCAACATCTCGACGTCAAACCCTTTTTTTGTGCCATCCGCATCAATCGAGTTCAGCAATAGCTCCCCGGCTCCCCGTTCACAGGCCTCAATCGCCCACGCGAGCCCGTCGCGACCGGCACTCTTGCGACCTCCATGAGTGGTCACCACGTATCCCGAGGGCATCCCGGCATCTCGCTTGGCGTCTACAGAAATCACACAAACCTGCGAGCCAAAGTGAGCGGCGATGTCGTCCACAAGGTCTGGATTCGCCATGGCTGCACTGTTTACGCTGATCTTGTCGGCTCCAGACTCGAGAAGGCGCGAGACGTCGGCAACTGAGCGGACCCCACCCCCGACGGTAAGGGGAATAAAAACGTTTTCTGCTGTGTGACGGACCAGATCGAACGTTGTCGCCCTGTCATCCACGGTCGCGCTGACGTCCAGAAAGGTAATTTCGTCGGCGCCCTGTGCCCCATAGAGCGCAGCGAGCTCCACCGGGTCTCCGGCATCCTGCAGATTCTCAAAATTCACGCCTTTGACCACGCGGCCCCGATCGACGTCAAGGCAGGGAATCACCCGAATGGCTAGCGACATTAGATCCGGGCAGCGTGAATGGCGGACACCAAAATCGCTTTGGCGCCCAGAGCATAGAGGTCATCCATGACCGCGTTGACGTCGTGACGCGACACCATCGCACGCACGGCAACCCACTCGGGGTCCCTCAACGGGGAGACCGTTGGTGATTCAAGCCCCGGGGTTATGGAAGAGGCTTTTTCCAATAACGACACGGGTAAGTCATAGTCCATGAGAACAAACTGCTTCGCTACCCACACCCCGTGGAGACGCCGACGCAACGTTTCTATTCCCTCGCGGGAGGAACCACCGGCGATGAGCACCGCCTCGGACTCCAGAATCACCGGGCCAAAGACCTCAAGCCCTTGAGCCCGAAGGGTGGCGCCCGTCGACACGACGTCCGCCACGGCATCGGCCACACCGAGCTGAACCGCCGACTCGACCGCGCCATCCAGAGTGACGATATCGCTCGATATGCCGCGCTCCGCGAGAAAAGATTCGACTAATACCGGGTACGAGGTAGCGATTCTTTTCCCCGCAAGACCCTCCAGAGTGTTGAGACTGGCAGGGGCTGCAAAACGGAACGTGGACGCACCAAACCCCAGCGCTTCAATCTCGCTGACAGATGCCAGGGAGTCCCGCAGGAGATCTCGTCCGGTAATTCCCACGTCGAGCGCACCCGAGCCGACGTATGTCGCAATGTCTTTGGGTCGCAGGTAAAAGAACTCAACGTTGTTTCGCGCGTCGGGAACCGTCAGAGCACGGGTGTCCCGTCGACCGACGTAACCTGCTTCCACAAGCATGGCCACGGCCGTTTCGGACAGCGTGCCCTTATTGGGCACGGCAACACGCAAGGGAGCGGTCATAGTGCTCTATACACATCCTCAAGATCAATATTGCGGGCCACCATCATCACCTGAAGGTGGTAGATAAGTTGCGCGATTTCGGCGGCAAGTTCGTCCTTGCCCTCATGTTCGGCGGCCATCCAGACTTCGGCTGCTTCTTCCACGACCTTTTTTCCGATGGCATGCACACCGGCGTCCAACAGCTCTACTGTGCGAGAGCTCTCAGGTCGCATGTCTCTCGTAGCGAGTAGCTGGGCGTGGAGTTCATCGAAAGTTTTCACTCCCCCAGGCTACCGTCTAGGGGTTTTGGGTGGCGATTAGATCAATCGCAAACACGAGGGTCTTACCCGAGAGGCGATGCCCGCCGCCGCTGGGTCCATAGGCCCAACTCAGGGGGACACACGAGCTCGCGCCGGCCACCTACCCGCATCCCAGGGATGCCTTCCTGCCAGCCGCGGATGAGGCTGGTGAGGGGGAACTCAATGGTTTGGCCTCTGCTCCAGGAGGAGTCAAATTCTTCCCCGCTGTCGTAGTCGACCCCCAGGTAGTGGACCTCAACGACGGCGCCGGCGGCGCACTCCTCGCCGGTTCCCTCAACCACATCCACCCACTCCATCGCCAAAGGCGCCGGTTCCATGCGGGGTTCAAGTTCTGGCTTGTCGGTCATGCATCTCCCTTTGTTGCCGCGTCACGTAGAGCGCGAATGTTGTCTCCCGGTATCCCATGCCCATACACGCTGGAACCGGCCACGAAGGTATCCGCACCGTGAGAAAGCGCAATAGGCAGGGTCTCTACCGTAATACCCCCATCGACCTGCACCAGAGGCGACAGGCCCTGTTCCCCGAGATAGCGGTGGAGCGCTGAAAGCTTGGGCATCACTTCGGTCATAAAGCTCTGCCCGCCGGCCCCAGGCTCCACCGTCATGATCAACACGAGGTCGGCCGAGTGGGTAAGCGGCAGGTAAGGCTCTAAAGGGGTGCCCGGCTTGATAGCCACTCCGGCCCGAGCGCCGAAACCATGGATGGCGTCGATCACCGCTTGCGGGTCGGTGGCAGCCTCCACGTGGAATGTGACAGAGTCAGCGCCAAGCTGCGCGTACTGTGCCGCGTGCTCGTCGGCATCAGCAATCATGAGATGGACATCGAGTGGAATCGGAGATACTTCGGTGAGTCGCTGCACCATCTGGGGCCCAAACGTCAGCGTCGGGACGAAATGGTTGTCCATGACGTCGACATGGACGGCGTCCGCGTCAGCAACGTCTCGAACTGCTGCCTCCAGATTGGCAAAATCAGCGGCGAGAATGCTCGGGTGAATTCGAATGTGCACGGGTTCAGACTACCGAGCGCCGCTTGCGCAGTAGTTGGATGAACATGTCGTCGCAGCCATGGCGATAGGTCCACAGCTGCACGGCCGTGCCACTCGCGGCGCGGTCTATGGGGTGCTCCACAATCCGATCTAACACCTCGGGGGTGTTCATGGCCTCTGCGTCGTTCCGCGAGTCCACAACCGTCGACACGATGTCGTGTGTTTCGGCGAGAACCGGTGAGCACGTCACGTACGCCACGACACCACCCGGGACAACGAGATCCAGCGCGCGGTGGAGCAAACCCCGTTGGAGAGACACCAGCTCGGGGATTTCCTCCGGAGCTTTGCGCCAGCGTGACTCGGGCCTGCGTCTCAGAGCACCCATCCCTGAACACGGTGCATCCACCAACACCCGAGTCACGGGGTCCTCCGGTGGGGACAACGTGAGCGCGTCTCCGACAACGACCGTCACGGTTTCCGGCGTTAACGAGGTGATGGCTCGGACTGAATCTTTGACGAGCCTCGCGCGGTGTGGGGCCCGTTCCCAGGCGATGACCCGAGCGCCGACGCGCAGGGCTTCGGCAGCGAGAACAGCTGTTTTCCCGCCGGGCCCTGCACACATGTCCAGCACGACATCATCCTTCGTGAGCGGATCGACGTGGGCGAGGAGCAAAGCGGCGAGCTGAGACCCCTCATCCTGCACCCGAATTTTTCCGGAGGAAACACCGCGAACATCCGCGGGGTTGCCGGAGCTGAGGACCTCGCCCAATGGGGAGTACAGGGTGTGCCCCTTCTCTGGGCGGGAGAGCCCAGGGAGGTGCGCCAGCGTCACCTGCGGGGCTTGATTGTGACCCTCCAACGCCTTGACGAGATCTGCTTGGTCACCCGTGTGGGCGAGGGACTCTTCGAGGAGGCGTGCAATCCAGGCAGGGTGGGAGGCCAACACATCGGCTGATCCGCCAATTACCTCTGTCCATTTATCGACGCCTCCCCGGGTCACGTTCCGGAGAACCGCGTTGACCAAGCCGCTAGCGCGGGCGAGGCCCCGACTCTTCGCCAGCTCCACGCTCTCGGCCACAGCCGCATGGTCGGGGATCCGCAGGAACAACAACTGGTAGACGGCCATTCGCAGCAGTATCAGCACGCCAGTGTCCAGACCGGCCACGGAGCGCCCGGAAGCTGACGCAACCACGACATCAAGCTCGCCCGCGCGCCGCGAGGTTCCGTAGACAAGCTCCGTTGCCAATGCGCGATCCCGATCCGAGAGCCCGCTTGAGGCCAGCGCTTTAGGCAACACAAGGTTCGTATAGGCGTCGTCGAGCGCCACCTGCAGGAGGACGTCGAAAGCAAGGGAGCGGGCGGAGGTTTTAGCCACGCAGGCGCACTCCCCCCGGCAGGCCTCGGTACCAATCGGCGGCGGGCATGGGCCGCTTACCCGAGGGGTGAACCGTGATGAGCTCCAGCACGCCTCTCCCCGTCCCCACCAGAACGCCGGCTCCCCCTGGGTGAAGCTCCCCAGGCTCCAAGTGGAGTGGCTCAGAGGAAACACCACAGGCCGTCACCAGCACCCGCTGGCCGGTGTCCGAGCGTGTTGTGTAGGCCCCAGGCTCGGGGGTTGCGGCACGAACGCGTCGGGAGAGCTCCCGTGCCGGTTGCGCCCACTCCAGCCGCCCAAAGTCAGCACCCGGCTTGCCTGCGTACGTCACCTCTCCCGACTGGGGTGACAGCACCACCGATTCATCCTCGATCCTCTCCAGCGTTTCGAGCAGTGGTTCGATGGCCAGCTGCGACAGCGCATCGAGAACCTCCCCGGCGGTCTCTACCCCCTCGAGTGACAACTCAGTGCTCGTTGCAATATCACCGGTGTCCAGACCCTCTTCAATGCGGAAAATGGTCACGCCGGTCACCTCATCACCGGCGAGTAGGGCCTGCTGGACAGGCGCAGCGCCCCGCCATCGTGGGAGCAGCGAAAAGTGAACGTTCCACCAGCCGTGCGGTACCGCGGAAATAGTGTCGTCAGACAGCAGCTGTCCGTACGCCACCACGACGGCAACATCCGGCCTCCAACTCTCCACCGCAGCAAGAATCTCCGCACCGTTCGCCGGTGTCGCGACCGGGAGGCCCCACTCTGTCGCCTGGGCGTGCACTGAGGTGGGCGTCAACACCCGTTTTCTGCCTGTCGCTTTCGGCGGACGAGTGAGTACTCCCACAAGATCGTGAGGAGATTCGCGAACGGCTTTGAGGGCCGGGAGAGCAACGCTGGGACTCCCGGCGAACATCACTCTCATTTGCCTCAGCCTACTCGGGCCTCATCAGACTCTCGCAGGAGAGCATCAAGGCGATCCGGGTTGTCCACCACGATCCGGAGCCGAGCAGGCTGGCTACGACTCCTGGACACCGCAAGTTTCTGACGAATCGCTCGGAGCTCACGCGTGACACGTGCACCCTCCGCGTAGGAGAAGCGGGCAATCACCCGGATGCCACCGTCGATCAACACCGGCCCCAGAACATCGATGAGTCCCCCCGCCGCCTCCAGAGCATGTTGAGCGGACGTCACCACGGAAGCCGGACCCGAGAGGCTGGCAATCCGTGTGCTCGGCGGCATTCTCAGGGCATGGCGCTGAGTAACTTCGTGCCGGAGTAATGGCTCATAACGGCCCGAAGAGACCGCTAGCGCCGGTTGTCCCGACACATCGGTCAGGAAGCCTGTTCCGTCGTCGGCGAGCAACGCAATCGCCGATTCCCAGGCCTGGAGAGAGTCCTCGAGCGCTCCAATCGATTCCCGAGAAAGCATGGCAGCCCCATCCAAAAGCAAGACCGCGCGGTAACCCTGATCCGCGAGGGGTTCGGCACCGCGCGTTGCGATGACGAGCGCTGGAGTGTTGGGCACCCGCGCAACTCGATGCTGCCCATCGGCACGCACTAGAGGCACGCCCGGAAATGACTTCCCAATGTCAGAAAGAGTGCGTTCGATTCCGTGCCCGCGGGGAAGAAACCGATCATGCCCGCACTGGGCACACCGCCAGGTGGTGTCGGTTACGCCACACCACAAACAGCTGGGTTTACTGGAGCCGTTTGGCACTCGTAGTGGACCGCTACACGTGCGGCAAAAACTCTTTTCCCGGCACTCGGCGCACGAGACACCCGGTGCGAAACCGGCGCGGAAAACTTGCACCAGAACAGGGCCGGTGTCGAGAGCCTCCTTTGCCGCGCGGAAGGCCTGTGAGGGCAATCGAGCTGGCGCTTGTTCCACCCCTCCCCCCAGGGCAAGCTCGGTGGGGATGACGTGGGCGCGATGACTTGTGGTGGGCGAAATGGCCTCCACATAACCTTGCTCGACCCACCGCGTCACGCTCAGGCTCGGCACAAGACTGGCAAACACCACGGCGCAGCCTTCCAGGCTGCCGCGGAGGAGGGCAATGTCACGAGTATGAGGGTAGGGCGCAAGGGGTTCCGAGTGGGATTCGTCACTATCGTCGAGAACCACAACGCCGGATAGGTTGTGAACCGGCGCATAGACAGCGTGCCGTGTGCCCAGCACGACTCGTGGGCTGTTCTCGAAGCACTCCAAAAAGTTGCGGTACCGCTCGGCAGGCGGAAGTTCAGAATGCAAGGACACAACGACGCCGTCGGGCAGGGAGTCGCGTAGGGGCTGTTCGTAGAGCGCCATATGACGCCAGGTGGGGACAACAATGATCAGAGATTCGCCTGCGGCGTAGGCGGTCTGGGCCAACCGGGAGACAA
>JGI26087J52781_1000139_pt1 | contig 9081 bp, 10 predicted proteins | sample SaaInl33SG_5_DNA_FD_52781 | JGI IMG/M metagenome (IMG submission 52781) | reverse complement strand
CGGAATGGGCGTCATTGAACCGAATGTTAACTGTGGCGCGACATTGCGCTGGAATGACATTTGTGGCCGGGTTGCCCGTGTCAATGGTGACCACCGCCAGGGTTGAGGCGTCAAAATGCGCTGTGCCCGTGTCCAAAGTGGCCGTGCTGAGTTGGTCCATGAGGCGTGCCATAGCTGGCAGTGGGTTATTGGCCCGATGCGGATAGGCCGCGTGCCCCTGAACACCTGTGATGGTGAAATAGCCGTTCATCGAGCCGCGGCGCCCGATTTTCATCATATCTCCCATGACGTCAGGGCAGGTCGGCTCGCCGACCAAGCAATGATCCATCCTTTCGCCCTGCGTTTGCATCCAATCAAGAAGTGCGACAGTGCCATCTTTGGCCGGGCCTTCTTCATCGCCGGTAATGGCCAGAACAACCGAGCCATCCGGCGGGCTTTCGGTGACAAAATCGATCGCGGCGGCGGCGAAAGCTGCAACACCAGATTTCATATCAGTGGCCCCACGGCCATAGAGAAACCCATCACGAATTTCTGCGCCAAAGGGATCGACACTCCAAGCCTTGAGATCTCCGACCGGTACAACATCGGTGTGACCATTGAAGCCAAAGGTTTTGCCTTGTCCCCAGCGGGCAAAGAGATTGGACACATCNCCGCGATCCACCCGNGTGCANTGAAANCCATGGGCGGTCAAAAGCCGCTCTAACAGTTGCAAGGCGCCGCCCTCTTGCGGGGTGACGCTGGCGCAGCGAATGAGATCTTCGGTAAGGGCGGCCGGATCAATCATCAATGTGCTCCTTTTGGGGCATTTTCGAAGAAGGGTGTCATCTGTGCCACAACAACGCTGTTCTCATCCAAAGCTCGTTGCATCAAGGCGCGTTCGTCGTCTGTGATATCATGGCCCTCTTCNAGCCGTTCTTCCAAACTCCCATAGCCAGTCACATCCAAGGGCGCGAGATCGGCTTGTTTGAGAATGGCGACCGTTTCGCGCACGGCTTCGGGCTCATCGACGCCGCTGGCATAGATCATCAATGCGCCGCCTGTGGCCGCCTCAGGCAGACCGTCGCCTTCTTTGCGTCCGACTTCGACNAGCAAAGTATAGACATGGTGGGTGCGCTTAATTTTTTCAGTCATGACCCTGCTGCTTTGTTGGTTGCCGTGACCCGTCTGCATGGCCCCGCTCCGCGCGCGGCCATGCAGATGAAGGGTTTAGTCGCGCAAAAGCTCATTGATGGCTGTCTTGGAGCGCGTTTGGGCGTCCACCCGTTTCACGATCACTGCGCAATAAAGATTGATGTTGTTTTTGGAGGGCATCGAGCCCGCCACCACAACCGAGTAAGGCGGCACTTCCCCATACATCACTTCGCCGGTTTCCCGGTCTACAATTTTGGTGGATTTGCCGATAAAGACCCCCATGCCCAAGACCGCGCCTTCGCGCACGATGCAGCCTTCAACGACTTCNGAGCGTGCGCCTATGAAGCAATTGTCTTCAATGATGGTCGGCCCCGCTTGCATGGGCTCCAAAACGCCGCCGATGCCCACGCCGCCGGAGAGATGCACATTCTTACCAATCTGCGCGCAGCTGCCGACAGTGGCCCAAGTGTCGACCATAGTGCCGCTGTCCACATAGGCGCCCAGGTTTACAAAAGAAGGCATTAAAACAACGCCGGGGGCAATATAGGCCGATTTACGCACAACGCAGTTGGGCACAGCGCGGAAGCCTGCGGAGGTCCAATCGTCCGTGCCCCAACCGGCCCATTTGCTGTCGACTTTATCCCACCAGCTGCCGCCCTGGGCGCTGCCGGCCTGTAATTCCATATCTTTCAGACGAAAGCCCAAGAGAACCGCTTTTTTGGCCCATTGATTGACATGCCAATCGCCTGTTTCTTGCTTTTCAGCAACCCGCAGCTTGCCGCTGTCGAGCGCATTGAGCGTTGTTTCAATCGCGTCGCGGGTTTCGCCGGTGGTGGCGGGGGTGATGGTGTCGCGTGTATCCCACGCGGCCTCAATGGCAATTTCTAGCTGTGCGTTGGACATAAAGGCCTCCGGTTGATGTAAATTTACTGCCTCATACTGAAACTTGCGCCGCAGGTCCACGGCCTATTGCAGCTTTGCGGGTCCAAAGGGCGAGGCGGCCGGGTTGGCCCCGCAGAGAAGCACCGCCAGGCGCTCGTCCTTTTGGGGGCGGTAGGCTCCGCTGAGCAGGGCCGCGAGGGCCGCGGCCCCGGCTGGCTCAACCACAAGCCGCAGCGCGGTCCAAAGCCGCTTTTGCGCGTCTGCGATGGCCTCATCTTCCACATTGACACAATTTGTGCCGGTCGCGCGCGCCAAATCATAACAAATGCGCCCGGCCTGTTTCGCGCCCAAGGCATTGGCGGCCAGTCCGGAGACTTCGACCGTGGTCTGCGGCCCGTGTTCTAATGCTTGGGTCAGCGTCGGGGCATTGAATGGCTCGACCCCAACCAATTTACGCCGCCCTTCAAGCCAGGCCATGGCGCCGCCGATCAAACCGCCACCGCCTACGGCGATCAAAACGGTATCGGCCATGAGGCCTTGCTCTTCCCATTCTGCCATGACCGTGCCTTGCCCAGCCACCGTGCCGGGGGCATCGAAGGCATGGATCTGCGCCGCCCCGCTGTCTTTTTCATAACTCAAGGCCTGCTCCAATGCATTGGCATAGGCACCGGGCACAACGACCAAATCAGCGCCAAGGCTTTGGATCAGATTAATTTTTGCGTCACCCGCCAGTTCGGGCACGTAAATGCGGGCTCTGTGACCCAAGCGTGCTGCGGCCCAAGCGACTGCGGCACCGTGATTGCCGCCGCTGGCAGCGACCAGGCCGGCTTTGGGCACATCCATCGAGAGCAAAGAATTCATTGCGCCGCGGGCTTTGAAGCTGCCCGTATGCTGCATCTGTTCGAGTTTGAGGGTGAGGGGCATACCAAAGACATCGGTTTCGAGGACGGGGGTGCGCAGCACATGGGGTTTGATCCGCGTCCAGGCGTGGGACACATCCTTTGCTGTCACCATAGTTTGTCTCCCTCGCTAGGTTGAATGAATGCCGGTCTCTGCTGCGATGTCCTTGCGGCTCTTGCGGGCGCGTTCGGTGGCTGATTTGAGCTGTCCGCAGGCGGCAAAGATATCCTCGCCGCGCGGCTTGCGGACGGGGCTGGCATAGCCGGCTTGATAGACGATTTCTGAAAACGCATTGATACGATTGTTAGAAGAGCGCTCATAGGGCGCGCCGGGCCAAGGGTTGAAGGGGATGAGATTAACTTTGGCGGGTATCCCTTTGATCAGGTCAACCAAGCGATGCGCGTCGGCGTCGCTATCGTTAATGCCCTTGAGCATCACATATTCAAAGGTGATCCGCTCTGAATTGCTCGCCTTTGGGTAGTCGCGCAGGGCCTCCAGAAGAGCCTCGATGTTCCAGCGCTTGTTGATGGGGACAAGCTTGTCGCGGACCTCGTCTGTGGTGGCATGAAAGGAGACGGCCAAAAGGCAGCCAATTTCTGTCGCTGTTCGCGCGATCTCTGGCACGACGCCGGATGTCGAGAGGGTGATGCGCCGCCGCGACAGTTGAATGCCTTCAGGGTCCATGGCGATTTTCATCGCATCGCGGACATTTTCAAAATTGTAAAGCGGCTCGCCCATGCCCATAAGGACGATGTTCGATAGAAGCCTTGCGGAGGTGGCCGGATTGCGCCCCGGAGCGGGCCATTCGCCCAGATCATCCCGAGCCAGCATCACCTGGCCAATAATTTCCCCTGCGGTGAGGTTGCGCACCAATTTTTGCGTCCCCGTGTGGCAAAACGAACAGGTGAGGGTACAGCCGACTTGGCTGCTGATGCAGAGCGTGCCGCGATCAGATTCAGGAATGTAGACCGTTTCCACCTCATGCCCGCCCGCAATGCGCACCAGATATTTGCGTGTGCCATCAGTGACACTTGCTTTGAGACCACTTCGGGAATTGCGATCACAAAATGGTCCGCCAAAAGCGCGCGGTAGTCTTTGGACAGATTTGTCATCTGCTCAAAATCGCGCACGCCTTTTTCGTAGATCCATTGCCAGAGCTGCCCCAGCCGCATTTTCACCTGCTTCGTCGGGGTGCCCGCTGTGATCAAAGCCTCCTGCAGCGCATCCCGCGTCAGGCCAACCAGATTGATGGGCCCTTCTGGCAACTTGCGTGGCAGGGTCACGAGATCTTGGGTGATGGGAGCGGAGGCAGAGGTCATGGCTGTTATCCATATGAAGAAGGCCCTGCTTTAGCAGGGCCCGGGGTGTTTGCCAATCGTACGGAGCATTTTAGCCGGTGCAGCGTTTTTCAGAATCGGTGACTGCGGCGGTAAAGCCTTTCAGGCTGAATGTGTCTTTTGTCACCGTGCCGCGCTCTGATTGCGCTGTAATCACGGCCTTTGCGCCGCGTTTCATGGCTGCAACAATCTTAGCGTCATCGCTTGGGCTGGGCGGCCAGGCCCATTCGCCATCGATTGAGAGCTCAAAATCGGCGCCGTCGATGTTCAAAATGATCGGGCGATCCTTGGCGAAAGGATAACCACCGGTGAAGGCCACTTGGCCTTTCACATCATTCCCGGGGCGGTGAAATACAAACAGAAGGATCTGGCCACGGCGCACCGAAACGACCTTGCCGCCCTTGGTGTTGACAGTTTCTTTGGGAGCCGTCACGGCCCAGCATTCTTTTGGGTCACTTTCTACGAAAACCGACCAATCGGTTTTGGCGGCCACCCGGTTTGAGGTTTCTTGCGCGGAAGCGGCCGAACAAAGAAGTGCCAAAACACATGCCACAGAAGAAATCACTGTCTTTAACATTAGATACGCCTTTATTAATTTCGCCGGTCGCCCCATGGGCGCAGAGGTTTCATCTGGCCGTAGAGGTCGTCCTTTGGTATGGGGAACCTAACGCACCAGAGACCTGTGGGGGAAGCCCTCAAAGGGTACTCTTGGCAAAAAAATGCTTATTTGGAGACCGAAATGTTAAACGCAACTCCCTTGATCGAAGTTTGGCGGGGCGAATTTTTAGAAAGTCAGCATCGCGGTCATGCGGTGGTGTGCAATTTCGAAGGCGAAATTATAGAGGCTTGGGGTGATCCTGAGCATGTGATCCTGCCCCGGTCATCGTGCAAAATATTGCAAGCCCTTCCCCTCGTGACCTCTGGCGCGGCCGCGGCCCAAGGCTTGACGGCGCGGCATCTGGCATTGGCCTGCGCCTCACATCAGGGGGCTGATATCCATTCGCAGCTTGTGCTGGACTGGTTGGGGCAGCTCGGCAAGACCGATGCGGATTTTCGCTGTGGGACCCAGTGGCCCCGGGATATACCGGCCAGTAATCACCTGGTGAAAACCGATCAATCCGCCTGCCGTTACCACAATAATTGCTCCGGAAAACACTGCGGATTTTTGACCTTGGCGCAACATTTGCGGGCCGGGCCCGAGTATCACGAGGTGGATCACCCGGTTCAAATTGCCGTGCGGGCGGCCTTTGAAGAGATGACCGGCGAGACCAGCCCTGGCTATGGCATTGACGGCTGCTCTGCGCCCAATTGGGCCTGCAGTATAGCCGGTTTGGCCCGGGCTATGGCGCGCTGTGCCGCCGGCGGCGCCGATCCGCTTGGAAAGGCCGCTTCACAGTTGCGCGATGCCATGATGGCGCATCCGGAATTGGTGGCGGGCGAGACCCGTGCCTGTACGGAATTGATGCGCGCGGCTCCTGGGGTTGCACTGAAGACGGGGGCAGAGGCTGTGTTTATCGCGATTATCCCAGGTCTGCGGGCGGGGATCGCGGTGAAGATTGAAGATGGGGCGACCCGCGCCAGTGAGGCGCTGATCGCGGCTTTGCTGATCCGTCTTGGGGTGCTGGAGGCGGATCATCCCGCCGCTCTCAAACGCTTGGGCCCGATCCACAATTGGGATGGGCTGCAGACGGGACAGATTTCGGCGCTCCTCTAAGGTATTGAATTGGGATATGTTCAAACGGCCAAAGCGGCGTCCACTTTGGTCGATCAAGCGCTAGGGTGTGACAAATTGCGAAGATGAATAGCCTTGCAGGTAGAGCAGCGCGGTCAAATCTCCGTGATTGATGCGCACTGACACCTGCTCTTGCACGATGGGTTTGGCATGAAGCGCCACGCCGGTCCCGGCCAGCTGCAACATGCCCAAATCATTGGCGCCATCTCCAACGGCCAGGACATCTTGAGGCGTGAGGCCGCGCGCGGCTGTAAGCTCGTTGAGCGCGGTCACCTTTGCTTCACGGCCCAATATGGGCAGTCCCACCTCACCGGTCAAAGAGTGATCCGCCTGCAACAGCCGGTTGGCCCTGTGGCTATCAAACCCAAGCGTGCTGGCAACCTTGGCTGTGAAGTCTGTAAAGCCGCCGCTGACAAGATCCGCATAGGCGCCATTCGCTTTCATCGTTGCCAAAAGCTGCGCGCCACCGGGCATATAGGTGATGCGTGTTTGATAGACTTTGTCGATGATCTCAACCGCCAGACCCTTGAGCAGCCCGGTGCGCTCTTGCAGGGCTTGTTCGAAATCCAATTCGCCATTCATCGCTCTTGCGGTGATCTGTGACACCTCATCGCCAACGCCGGCTTCCACGGCCAGCTCATCGATGCACTCTTGCTCAATCATGGTGCTGTCCATATCGGCCAGCAACATTTTCTTGCGTCGCCCGGCGCTGGGCTGCACCACCAGATCAATGTTCTGCGCCTGCATCTCTTGCCACACCTGCCAGAGGGTGTCGGGGCTTTGCAGGCATTCAAATTCCACGGCCTCGCGCGGTGCCAACCAAGTGAGGTCCCGCCCGCCCCAGGCATTGCAGAGCGATTGCGCCAGATTGGGGGTGATGGCCGTTTGGCCTGGCTGGCACAATAAAGTGGTTACAAACATCCGCGATATTCCTTCTTTCATGCCATGTGCCAAGAAGTTTGCACAGTTGCAAGTGATCCAAAGCCGCCTGCCGGGCGAAACAACCNTGAAAGACATTTGGGCAAAGGGATAGCACAATGCGGATACTCGTGGCGTTGGTCGTGGTGTTTTGGGCGAATATGGCGATAGCGGAGTTACAGTTTCCTTCGCTGGATGCNGATGATTTGAACGGGCGCGCTGTCAGCCTGCCGCAAGATTTTCCGGGTGATCCCACGATTGTTTTCATTGCCTATAAACGGAACCAACAGCCGAGCATCAACGCCTGGGTGGCGCGTTTGGGGTTGCAAGAGCGNGGGGGACCGGCCTGGGNTGAGCTGCCCGTNGTGGGCCGCGGCGCGGCTCTGTTTCGNAGCTTCGTCGATAATGGCATGCGCTCCGGCATCACCTCAACCGCCATGCGCGGNCGNACGATTACGATTTATTCGAGCCAGCGNGCGTTCAATAAGGCATTGGGCATCGATGGGCGCGACGAGATTTATACCGCTTTGGTGGGCCGAGACGGCCAAGTGCATGTGCTCATCGAGGGTGACGTCACCGATGAAAAAATAGCTCAACTGCGCGCTGCCTATCCTTAAAAAGACCTCTGCATACCCCAACCGCCAAGCCACAACACTTTGCCCGGATGGCGAAGTTTCCGATCGGCTCAGAATGTGGCCCGGCTGCGATGCAATTTGTGTAAAATCCGACATTTCTGCTCTTGTGGCTGAATGGGCAATTGGGTAGCTCAGCAGGTGGGACACCCTTCCCCAACGAAGGGCGCATATCTGAGAGGATAGCATTGATGGCTATTGAACATCCGGCATCGCGGCCGGCTAATCCGCGTTTTTCTTCTGGCCCTTGCGCCAAACCCCCCACATGGACCCAGAGCGCTTTGAGTGATGCTTGGCTTGGCCGTTCGCATCGCGCAGCAGGCGGCAAGGCAAAATTGGCTGAGGCCATAGAGCAAACCCGCCGCGTTCTAAAAATCCCGGCAGATTATAAAATCGGCATCGTACCGGCCTCCGATACTGGCGCTTTTGAGATGGCCATGTGGTCTTTGCTGGGCGAACGCCCGGCGCAGATGGTGGCCTGGGAAAGCTTTGGCGCAGGCTGGGTCAGCGATGTTGTGAAACAGTTGAAGATCGAGGCCTCCGAACATATCGCGCCCTATGGCGAAATTTTCGACATGGCGGCGCTGAATTATGACAATGACGTTTGCTTCACTTGGAACGGCACGACCTCCGGCGTGTGTATGCCTGATGGCTCTGCTATTGCGGCCGATCGCGCGGGTTTGACACTTTGCGACGCAACCTCTGCGGCCTTTGCCGTGGACTTGCCTTGGGACAAACTTGATGTGACAACCTTCAGCTGGCAAAAAGTGCTCGGCGGGGAAGCGGCGCATGGGGTGCTTATTCTCTCACCCCGTGCGGTGGAGCGGCTGGAAAGCTACACCCCGGCCTGGCCCATGCCGAAAATTTTTCGCCTCACCAAGGGCGGCAAGCTGATCGAAGGCATTTTCCGAGGNGAGACGATCAACACCCCGTCGATGCTCTGCGTTGAGGATTATTTGTTTGCGTTGGATTGGGCTGAAAGCCTTGGTGGTCTCGCAGGNTTGATNGCCCGCGCGCAGGCCAATGCCAAAGCGGTTTGGGATTTTTGCGACACCCGGGATTGGATTGACAATCTTGCTGTGGATCCGGCGACGCGCTCGGTCACCTCAGTGTGTTTGAAATTCACCGATCCGCGCATTCAAGATCCGGCAGGTTTTGCCAAAGCGGTCGCCAAACGCCTAGAGGCGGAGGGCGCGGCCCTGGATATCGGTGCCTATCGCGACGCGCCAGCAGGCCTACGCATTTGGTGCGGGGCGACGGTTGAAACGGCAGATGTCCTGGCGATGTTGCCCTGGCTGGAATGGGCTTACCGCTGCGAGCTTGACGCAGAATAATTTTTAGGTGGGGCTAGCCCCACTTTCTTCCCTCATAAAATAAGGAGCGCCGATATGGCCCCGAAAGTACTCGTATCTGACAAACTCTCTGAAACTGCTGTTCAAATCTTCCGCGATCGTGGCATTGAGGTGGATTTTGATCCCAGCATTGGCAAGGACAAAGACAAATTGCTCTCTGTCATTGATCAATATGATGGCTTGGCCATTCGTTCTGC
>JGI26087J52781_1000132_pt1 | contig 9271 bp, 9 predicted proteins | sample SaaInl33SG_5_DNA_FD_52781 | JGI IMG/M metagenome (IMG submission 52781) | reverse complement strand
CTGCCAAGGCCATAAGCCCCGCTTTTGAAGGTCCGTAGCCAATCGCACCGGGCAGACCTCGAAACCCAGAAAGAGAGCCGGTCAGCACAATATGCCCGGCATCACGCGCCAGAAAAGACTCCATCACTTGATCAAGAACTCGGAATGCGCCGGTGAAATTGATGTCGGCCATGGCCAGAGCCTGCGCGCCATTCCAGTTTTGCGCCGGCATGGGCCAATAAACCCCCGCTAGAAACACCACCCCGTCCACATGACCCAACCGCGCGCCGGCAGCTGCGACAGATGCGCTATCGGCCAGATCCAAAGGCAGAACCTCTGCCGGGCCGGGCAGGGCATCGGCCAAGGCCTGCAAACGTGTCTCTGAGCGGGCCGACAGAATGAGCTCTGCGCCCGCAGCACTCATCTTATGGGCAAGAGCCCGGCCAAGCCCCTCACTGGCGCCTATGAGCCAGTAGCGTTTTGCAGCATAGTTCATTACGGATCAAACCGCCGGCATAGGCCGCATTGTGGCGACCAATTCTGCAACTTTGAACCCAAATTTTCGAAACTGGCTCCGGTTCATGATTGCACCATTCTCCATGAGATACATCCAATCTGTGACCTTGAGCGCGTGGCCACCGGCCTCTTCGGTGAGTTTAATATCATAGGCAAGCATCACCGTTGCGCCCGATTGCTGCCCATAGCCTATGCCGATTAAATCTGGCGCAGTGGCTTGAATCTGGCCATCGTCACTGAGTTTCAAAGTCCATTCGCGGTGCTGGACTGTGCCGCTGTCGTAGCGGAATTCTTCGGTCATGCGACCTTCATTGCCCTGCCATTCCGCATGCATTTGGGCGACAAAGCGGGTCGTTACGCGGCCAAAGGGACCATAGATCACCCCTTCGCACAGCATTGGCCCTTTTAGGACCTCTCTGACATCGAACACGGGCGTGCTGGCGCCATAGTGCTGCGGGCGCTGGGCTCTGAAGCCGGTGGCATAGCGCAGGCCAAGCGCCAGAGCGAGTGCGGCCAAGATGATGAAAGTCATGGTCATATCTGTTCATCCTGCAAAGGGGTTTTGATCAGCAAGCCAATCGCAACCAGTTTTAGTATGAGCGGGCAAACCGCGTAGAGCAAAGTCAGGGTCCAAAGGGCTTGCGCGGTTTGTCCCTGGGCCGTGGCGTCGAATCCTGCCCCGTCTAGAATTGGAAATACAGCTATGGCGGCTGCGGCCAGGGTCAACTTGCTCATCAAAGCCCACAGCCCGAAACCTTGCCCCCCGCGCGGGGCAATGATGGATAATCGTTGCGCGAAGGCCGCCGGTAAAAGTGTCAAATCAGCGCCGATGCTGGCCCCCGAGGCGATGCAGACCAGGGCAAAATAAGCCACATCTCCGCTGCGCAAGAATGCCGCCAGGGCAAAGACGACGACCGCCAAGCTCATGGCCCAAATCAAGCTTTGGCGCGTGCCAAAGCGTTGGGCGGCTTTGGCCCAAACNGGGGCTGAGCCAGCGGCTGAGAGGAAGAAGACCAGCAGTAATCCACCAGCCCAAGCGCCNGCCTGCAGCCGATGGGTGACAAAAAATAAAAACAGCGTTGAGGTAACGGCCACGGGCATTGCATTGACGAAGGCGAGGATCAACAAGCGGCGTGCCAGGTGATCTTGCCAGATGACTGCGAAGTTGGANGGNGCACGGGGTGCAGCGCCGCCCCATTGATGCCGCATCATCCAAGAGGCCAGAAGCCCGCAACNGGCAAACCCAAGGGTAAAACCCACCATAGGCGAGGCGCTCCAGAGCATGAGCAAGGTTGGCGCGACAGCCGCCAAGCAAATCCCAATGAGCCCGCCGGTCTCGCGCCAAGCCGCCAGTTGCATATGCCCGCCAGGCAGATGAGAGGCCGCTGAAATACCCTGGGCATAGAAATTTATCGTCAGAAAGCTAAAGGCGCTGAACAGCCCGGTCATGGACAGGGCGAACCACAGCAAAGGCGCAGTGCGCGGCGGGATGGCAAACAGCAAGATCAAAGATCCGATCAAGATGAAAACTGCAAAACCGATCCAAAACCTGCGGTCGCGGCCCAACCGTTCAGACATCCAACCAAATAGCGGATCTTGCACCGCATCCAGCAGGCGCAACCAGAACAGAACCGCCGCAATGGCCGTCAATCCCGTACCATAGTTTTGCGCATAGAAAGTGGGTGCGAAGATATAGATGGGAATGCCAGCGGCGGCCAAAAAACCTGCAAAAACCGCAAAGGCCGGCAGAGCCGGATGGCTGGCGCTGGCGGTCATCGGCTTATGTCGCTTTGTGGGGCCTCTGGGCAGGGGCGAAACCGCGCCTTACGCAGCCATAGCTTCACCGCCTGCCAATGAATCAATGCCAACACCCGGCGAGATCCGAGAGGGCGCCGCAGAAACCCACCCAGGATTGAGGCATTGGACAGGGGTTGGCGTGGTCCAACCAGCGTTGCAATCAGACCACCGCCCGCCCGCAGATATTCAATTGAAATTCCGATGCGCTCAGCGCGAATGTCAAACTGAAACCTGTAATCGCCCTCGACGGGCTGAAACGGCGAGACATGAAAGATTTTTTGAGCGCCCAATGTGTCTTGGGCCGTGATGGGGGAGAGATCCTCTTTGTAGCACAAATAGCTGTGCCTTTGACCGAAGGTGTTGCTGACCTCGGCAATCACCACGCGCAGCCTGTCTTGTGTATCCAAGCACAGCCAGAAGCTCACTGGATTGAAGACATGACCGAGCAGGCGCGGTTGCGCCAAAAGCAAAATACGCTCCTGACCCGGTAGATTTTCCGCTTTCAACACATCGCGCGCCCAAGCCAGACCACGCCCCTCTTTGGGGGCGCCGCCATGGTCGCTGTCAAACAGGCTCATCAAATTGAACTGATTGCGCGAGAAAAGCGTCGGCAAGGGGCGTTCTGCGGCCAAATCAATCAGCACATAGTCTATCGCATACCGAAAGGCATTGGACACGGGCCCTTTGCGCCCGTGATAGGTATGCGCCTTGATATGGTCGAGGCAGGTCATTCAGCGGCGGCCAAAATGGTCGCTTTTTGCGCCGTCAACCGACGGGCCGCTTCGATGCCTGTGGCCAGCCCATCTTCGTGAAAGCCATTGCGCATCCAAGCGCCGCAAAACCAGGTATGATTTGCCCCGTTGATGTCGCTGACAATCTGTTGCGCCTTCAAAGCGGCGGTGTCAAAGACCGGATGGTGAAAGGTGCATTGATCATAAATCAAGGCCGGATCAATATCGCGCTGGGTATTCAAGGTGACGAAGCACGGGTCATCTTTAGGCAGGCTTTGAAGGCGGTTGATCCAATAGGTCAGATCAATACGGTCGGATTGACGATCTTTGTCTTCCGTATAAACCCAGGACGCCCAGGCTGCCTTGCGTTTGGGCATAATGGAGCAGTCCCCATGCAGCACCATCTCATTGGGCTGATATTTCACCGCGCTTAAAGCCTTGCGTTCAAGACTGTTGGCATCGCTGAGCATTGCAAGCGTAATGTCAGAATGCGTGGCGAAAATCACCTCATCGAAGGCCTCAACACTGCCATCGGTCATCTGCAGCTCAACCCCCAAAGGATTGCGCCGGACTTGCGCCACGGGGCTCGACAGGCGAATGTCAACATTGGCCCGCGTCAAGGCGCTTTGCAGGCGGCCTACATATTCGCGCGAGCCGCCGCGCACCGTGCGCCATTGGTGTTGCCCACCGGCACCGAGCAGGGCGTGGTTTTTCATGAAATTGATCATGGCCTGCGCTGGGAAATCAAGGATTTGCGTGATGGGTGTGGACCAAATTGCGCCGGTGAAGGGTGTAAGGTAATAATCGCGAAACCAATCCCCAAGCTGCCATTTTGTGACCAATTCACCGATGGTAATCGTAGGATCAATCACTTCGCTATTGGCGCGTTTGTTGAATTTTAAGATGTCCCGGATCATGCCGTAAAATTTTGGCCGGATGATGTTTCGCGGTTGGGCAAATACGGCTGTAGGGGCTAGAAGCCCATATTCTAACCATCCACCATCAATGGATGCGCCGAAACTCATATCTGAGTCCATCACGGGCACGTCCAGCTCTTTAAACAGGCGAATTAAATGTGGGTAATTCACATCATTAAAAACCAAAAATCCAGTATCCACTGGTAAATCGCCGTTCTTGCCGGCCATTACAGTCCGCGCATGGCCGCCGAGCTTTGGGCCGGATTCGAACAGAACCACTTGATGCGCGTGGCGCAATTCATAGGCTGCCCCCATACCTGAAATGCCACCACCAATCACAGCAATGCGTTTAGCGCCCAAAGGGGCAGTCTCAAATGGCATAGGCGTATCCTTTAATGTTACTTGAAGCTTTTACGCGGAACGCGTGGATTTGGATTACTTTTAAAACCTTCTCGTTTTCTTTGATCCAAATCGTTTGATACTGCGTATGTACAGCATGGGAATGAATTTGGATATAGTGCAAGAAACGGGTGCATCTGGTCGTCAGCTGGCCTATGCTGCATTTAATTCAAATGCACTTGACGATCAGAAGGCAAATTTTCCCGCCGTGACACAAACCATCCCAAAAAATATATGGGTTGATCATCTGAAGCGTATTCAGACAGACCAAGACCAGCAGGCCTTTGCTGAACTCTTCGGATATTTTGCGCCGCGGGTGAAAGCGTTTTTGATGAAATCAGGCGCATCGCCGGGCATGGCAGAAGATTGCACACAGGAGGTTATGGCCACCCTCTGGCACAAAGCACATCTCTTTGACCCCAGCCGAGCCAGCGTGTCCACTTGGATCTTTACCATCGCCCGCAACAAAAACATCGACGCGTTGCGCAAGCAACGACGCCCCGAACCCGAGGAGCTGACCTGGGGTCCTGAAGCAGAGCCGGAAGCCTCTGACGTTTTAGTGATGCAACAAGAATCAGACCAGTTGAGCCAAGCCATGAAAGCCTTGCCCGGCCAGCAGCGTGAATTGATTGAAAAAGCCTATTTTGGCGACCTCAGTCATGGCCAAATTGCTGCTGAAACCGGTCTGCCCCTTGGCACAATCAAATCGCGCCTTAGATTGGCCTTAACGAAACTCCGCCAGACGATGAAATGAACACAATGAACAAGATTACCCACCACCTTTCAGATCAACTCTTGATCGGCTATTCCGCAGGCTCTTTGCCGGAGGCTTTTAACCTGGTTGTCGCCACGCATTTGTCGATGTGTGACGAATGCCGCGCGGCTGCGCAAAGTTTCGATTCTATTGGTGGCGCGCTTTTGCAAGCGCAGCCCACAGAAAATTTGGGTGACGCGGCCTTGGCCAAGACCATGGCCTTGATTGCCAAAGGGCCAAAAGCCGCGGCGTCTAAGCCTGTTGGCAGCGATGTGCCTGATCCCTTGAGCGCCTACATTGGCGGTGGTTTGAATGATGTAAAATGGCGGCCCATTGGTCTGGGTGTGCGGCAGGCTGTGTTGAAAACCTCTCACGCCGCAACAGCGCGTTTGCTCTACATTCCCTCGGGAGCGGCTGTGCCGGATCACGGGCACCGCGGCACAGAGCTGACACTCGTACTACAGGGTGCGTTTCGTGATGAAACTGCGCGCTTTGCGGCCGGTGATGTTGAAGTGGCCGATGAGGATTTGCACCACAAGCCTGTGGCTGAGATTGGTCATGATTGTATCTGCCTTGCCGCCACCGACGCCCCGCTGCGGTTTAGCGCTTGGATTCCGCGGGTGGCGCAATCTCTGTTCCGGCTATAGTTTCGGCAGGGGCGCAACCGGATCAAGCGCTTCGATCTCTTCAAAATCGAAATTGTCCAATTTATGCGCGCGCTTCCCGGCGCGTTCTGCGGCTGTGCTGATGCCTTCGATGTCTTTGCGCGCTTGGTTGAAATGGGTGTTGAGCTTATCTACCCGATCCACCACCAGCTCGACATCCCGGTGCAATTGCCGCAATGCGGTGCGAATGGCGCCGGCTTGTTCACGCATCCGCGCATCTTTGAGGATCGCCCGCATCGTGTTCAAAGTGGCCATGCAGGTGTGGGGGAGACAATCCATACGCGCGCTTCAAACCCTTCACGGATCAACTCGGGAAAATTTGAGTGCAATTCGGCATAGACCGCCTCTGAGGGCAAAAACATGATCGCCCCGTCAGCGGTTTCACCTTCGATAATATATTTCTCGGAAATGGCCTTGATATGCGCTTTCACAGAGGTGCGCATAAATTTGACCGCATCTCTTGTGTCCAGCTCGGTCTTGGCGTTGCGCAGGGCCTCATAGGCCTCAAGTGGGAATTTGCTGTCTATGACAATTGGGCCCGGTGGATTGGGCAGGTGGATCAAGCAATCGGCACGCTTGCCATTGGATAGGGTGGCCTGCCAAGCATAGGCGTCGGACGGCAGGGCCTTGCTGACGATCTCTTGCAGTTGGATTTCACCAAAGGCGCCGCGGGTCTGCTTATTGGCCAGAATATCTTGCAGGCTGAGCACGTCACCGGAAAGTTTTTGGATATTGTCCTGAGCCTTGTCGATTGTGACCAAACGCTGTTGTAATTCGCCCAGTGAATTGGCGGTGGTCTTGGCATTTGTGGTCAGGTTGAGCGTCATTTGTTCCTGAACCGCGGCTAAGCGCGCTTCCATCAACTTGAGCATATTGTTTTGTTGTGCGGCCTGTGCCTCTGAGACATGGGTCAGGCCACCGGCCAATTGTTGTTGCCCGTCGCCAATGGTTTGCACTCTTTGGTTGAGATATTCCATTTGGTTTGTCAAAGGCGCTGTTGCTTGTGCCGCGCGTCCCGCAGCGCGGGCCACCATCAAAAGCAAAATCATGACCACAAGGGCAAAACCGCCAGCGGCCATCATTAAGATTAAGGTGATTTCAGGGGTGACTATCATGTGCGTCCAAACAACTTTTCAATATCGGTCATAGCCAAACTGACATAGGTGGGGCGACCGTGGTTGCATTGGCCTGAGTGTGGGGTCGCTTCCATTTCGCGCAACAGCGCATTCATCTCTTCGGCTTGCATCCGGCGGCCTGTGCGGACCGAGCCATGGCAGGCCACGCGGCTCAAAATCGCATCCAGCTGCGCTTGCAAGCTTTGCTGCGTGCCGCCGTCCGACAGCTCGTCGACGATATCCAAAACCAACCGCTGCACATCCACATGGCCCAAAAGGGCAGGCACGGATTGCACAGCAACCGCGCCTTGGCCGAAGGGTTCAATGCTGAGACCCATCTGCGTCAAGGTTTCGTTTTGCTCCATCAGAAGGGCTATATCGCCGTCAGACAGGCTGATCACTTCTGGAATCAATAGCGCTTGCGCGCGCACGCCGGTTTCTGCCATCTGGGCTTTGAGTTTTTCATAGACCAAACGCTCATGGGCGGCGTGAGCATCCACGATGACCAAGCCGTCTTCAGTCTGTGAGAGGATGTAGTTTTCATGCAATTGTGCCCGCGCCGCGCCCAAGGGACGGTGCTGGGCCTCAAGCTGCGGTGCTTCTTCCATCCGTGCCGAAGGCTGGGGATCAAACATGGTGGCGGTCTCAGCCAGACCGGAATATCCCGGCGCATTGCGGGGGCGATCCATCTGGTAGATACGAGGTTGGCTCGGTGTTTCGGGTGTAAAAGCGCCCAGGGCTGCACTGGATACGGTGGTAGAGGCACGATGCCCCGCCTCGGCCAGCGCGTGACGCAGACCGGAAACGATCAGGCCGCGCACCATGGCTGGCTCGCGAAACCGCACTTCTGATTTCGCAGGATGCACATTGACATCCACCAGTGTCGGATCACATTCCACAAATAGTGCCACCGCCGGGTGACGATCGCGCGATAGAAAATCTGCATAGGCTCCGCGCAATGCGCCGAGCAGCAATTTGTCTCGCACTGGGCGGCCATTCACGAAGAGATATTGCGCGACGGCGGCCCCACGCGAATAGGTCGGAAGGCCCGCAAAGCCCGTGAGGCTCACCCCCTCGCGTTCCGCATCGACGGGAATGGCGTTGTCGACAAAATCCCGGCCCATAATCTGCCCCAAGCGCCCACGGAGCGCGGAAAACATATCACCCTGCTCAGCCTGAACTTGGAAGACCATCCGGTCCGTGCCGGTGTCGCGCAGTGAGAAGGCAATTGCCGGCTCTGCCATGGCCAAACGCTTGACCACATCGGCAATGGCTTGCGCCTCGGCGCGATCAGACCGCAGAAATTTGAGGCGGGCGGGCGTGGCGTAAAAGAGATCTCGCAGGGTTGCACGGGTTCCGGGCTGCATCGCGGCTGGGCGCNNGGGGCTGAGCTTGCCNCCCANAACCTGNAATTCAGCGCCCGAGCCTGTTGCCGTACGGCTTGTCAATGTCAGCTTGCCCACCGCGCCNAAAGAGGGGAGAGCTTCGCCTCTGAAGCCAAAACTTTGGATATTGAGCAAATCTGAGCCGTCAATTTTGCTGGTGGCATGGCGTGACATGGCCAAAGCTAGGTCCTCGGCTGCAATGCCACAGCCGTTGTCGGTGACCTGTATCAAACGCTTGCCGCCGTCGGCATATTCCACGTCGATCCGTGAGGCGCCGGCATCAATGGCGTTTTCCACCAACTCTTTGATGGCAGAGGCCGGGCGCTCNACAACTTCACCCGCTGCAATTTGATTGATTGCAGTTTCATTCAATTGCCGAATGATGGGTTGGCTTTGGCTTATATTGGGGTCAGGTTTGAGCATGCTACAATCTATAGCATGCTCTCATCCGATTCTGCTACTCTTCTGTGAGCCCTGTTGGCTGTCCCACCACAACAAAATTCAAGGCCTCNGGCTTGAGCAACTGCGCAGCCACGCGGTTGATTTCAGGCAGAGTGACCGCGTTGATTCTTGCGTTGCGGGTGTTGATGTAATCCAGCCCNAAACCCTGGCGCTGCATGCCCACTAGGATCCGGGCAATCTGTGAATTTCCATCAAACCGCAAGGGGTAGGCGCCGGTCAGATAGGTTTGAGCCGCGTGCAATTCTTCCGCGGTGACACCGTCACGGGCCAGCTTGCTCCATTCGTCACGAATGACCTCAATAGCGGCGCCAATTCGGTCATTGGCACTGGCCACCTGTCCCAACATCACATCGGCCTGATCCTTGCTGATCAGAATTGTCGAGATGCCATAGGTGAGCCCACGCTTCTCGCGGACTTCTGCGGTTAGCCGGCTTTCAATGCCATGTCCGCCAAGAATGGTGTTTAGAATAAAGGCCGCAAAAAAATCAGGATGCGCGCGATCAATGCCGCTGTGGCCAAAAATGGCGACGGATTGCGGTGTGGGTATATCC
>JGI26087J52781_1000127_pt1 | contig 9437 bp, 9 predicted proteins | sample SaaInl33SG_5_DNA_FD_52781 | JGI IMG/M metagenome (IMG submission 52781) | reverse complement strand
GTTTTTACAATCTGACCCTACAGCACCGCTATCGGAGCTGGCGGAACGCTGCCGCTCTCAGCCGGCCACTGTGGCGCGCCGATTGGATCGGTTGAAGGCAGACGGCGTATTGCGCGGTTTGCACGCGGTGATTGATTGGGCGGTTTTGGGGTATGGGGTTGAGGTCAGCCTGCGTTTTACTTTGGACAAAACAAATTCAAAGGCTTTTGATGAGTTTCTGGCCGCAGCACGCCGGATCAAACAAGTGATTGCCATACAAACCTTTTCGGGCCGCGTGGATGTGCGTCTTTCGGTGATTGCGAAAGACATGCCAGATTATCAAAAGCTGTATCGCAGTGAGATTCTCAATCTGCCACATATCGCGGAGCTCGAGGCATTGATGCATGTGGCGACGCTGAAAACTGCGGAAGCTCTGCCCCTATGAGTGCCTGGGATGACAAGGATTTTGCGCTTCTGCGGGCTTTGTCGCGGGATGACACCCAATCGGCAGGTGTTTTGGGCCGTCAATTGGGGTTGAGCCAGCCGGCCACCTGGCGGCGCATTAAGCGGTTGCAGGCTGCGGGGNTTCTGGCCGGTCGTCGGGTGGATCTCAATGTCGAGGCATTGGGATTCGGGGTCACGGTTTTTTTGGGCGTAAAANTGGCCACGCGCGGGCAGGTCAGCCTTGAGGATTTTGAACGTGCCGTCACGGCCATCCCGGAGGTGCAAACCGTTCAGCATGTGCTCGGGCGCTATGATTACCGCTTGCGGGTTGTGGCGCGGGATATTTCGGACTTTGAGCGGGTCCTGCGCCACCGCATTATGACCGTGCGCGGTATCGGCGATGTGGAGGCGAATGTGCTTTTGAGTGAAGAGCGTCTGCTTGGCCCGCTCTAGATGCATACCAAAATAGACCGTGCATCCTGTGGCCAAGGTTTTTATAATGGGCCAACCTTAAAGGAGATGCCCAAATGACCGCTTTGCTTGATACCGTAGATCCAGATGGCCTGCTTGAATATTCTGTTGTGTTTACAGATCGCTCGCTCAACCATATGAGCGCGAAATTTCAGGGTGTGATGCGTGATATCTCATCCATTNTAAAAGAGGTGTATTCTGCCGATGGCGTCGCTNTGATTCCCGGCGGCGGTACCTATGGGATGGAAGCGGTNGCGCGGCAGATTGCTGTGGGCAAAAATGTTATGGTGCTGCGCAATGGATGGTTTTCCTATCGCTGGACCCAGATTTTTGAAGCCGGCTCAATTCCTGCCAGCGAAACGGTCATGAAGGCCCGGCGGGTGGGCAATGGCGNGCAGGCGGCCTTTGCCCCTGCGCCGATCGATGAGGTTGTGGCCAAGATTTTGTCGGATCAACCTGATGTCGTTTTTGCACCNCATGTCGAGACCTCAGCGGGTTTGATCTTGCCAGATGACTACCTCAAAGCGGTCTCCGATGCGGTGCATAGTTACGGCGGATTGTTCGTTCTGGATTGTATCGCCTCAGGCTGTGCTTGGGTGGACATGCGCGCTGTCGGCGTTGATTTCTTGATTTCCGCGCCGCAAAAGGGGTGGTCAGCTTCTCCATCTGCGGGATTGGTGATGCTGTCCGAGGCCGGAATTGCAGCGGTGAAAGCCAGCCAGTCCAACAGCTTTGCTGTGGATCTGGGCAAGTGGTTGTCCATTATGGAGACCTATGAAGCCGGTGGTCATGCCTATCACGCCACAATGCCAACCGATGCNTTGACCGGGTTTCGCGATACAATGCTCGAAACCAAGGATTACGGTTTTGGCAAATTGGCCGATGCTCAATGGGAGCAAGGCAATCGGGTGCGTGCAGCCCTGGCGGAGCGCGGCATTGCCTCCGTTGCCGCTGATGGATTTGGCGCCCCCGGTGTCGTTGTGAGTTTCGCAAGCAGCCCAGAGATGCAATCTGGCAAACCTTTTGCCGCGCTTGGNATGCAGATCGCGGCCGGTGTGCCNCTGCAATGNGACGAGGGTCCGGAGTATCGCAGTTTCCGTCTGGGATTGTTTGGCCTTGATAAGCTCTATGATGTAGACGCCAGCGTGGCGCGTNTAGAGCAGGCTTTGGATCAAGTCCTCGCCGCGTAAGCNCGCGCTAGCGGATACCCAGCCCCAACTGCATGAGCTGGCGGCGTAGGGGCGTGATCCGGTGGATCGCGTCCAGCCCCAAGGCCCTGGCCTTGGCGGCGATGGGGCCCTCGGCCTTGGAGGCGCGGTTCAGCGCCCCGACGCCGAGCACCCGTGATTGCGCAATCGGCCGGCGGGCTTGATGGTAACGCTTTAGCATATCAGCCTCACCAATCTGCGCCGGTGCGGCCTTGGCAAGATCAAGCAGCGCCTCAATATCCCCCAAGCTTAGGTTCAAGCCCTGCGCACCAATCGGCGGCACCACATGCGCAGCTTCTGCAATGAAAGCGGTGCGCTCGGCAAAAAAATGATCCGACAATTGGCTGATGATCGGCCAGGCGGTGCGCGCAGTGATCACCTCTAGTTGTCCCAAAACACCGGCGGAACGCTCGGTTATGGCCGCATTAAAGGCCTCTATGGATTGGGATTGCATCTCTTTTATCGCGCGGTTGCGGTCCATCCACACCACAGCGGAGGAGGGTTTGCCATTGAAATCGGGCAGGGGCACTAAGGTGAAAGGCCCGCCCGCTTTATGAACCTCTGTCGAGATATTTTCATGCTGGATGTCGTGGCTCACCGCAAAACTTAATGCCAATTGACCAAAATCTGTGCGTTTCGCGCGGATCTTTGCAGCGCGCCGAATGGGGCTATCGCGGCCGTCGGCCGCAATCAGCATTTTGCAACAGACACGCTCTGAGAGCTCAGAGTAACGCGCGCTTCGGTGCTGCGCGTCTGACTGCTGATTGTCGAAATGCCGGGCTGAAAGTCGACATTCGGAAGGGCGCCCAGCCGTGTCAAAAGCCCCTCGCGCATGTCCCAATTTCCCAGGTTCCAGCCAAATGGCGCATCTGAAATATCGGCCGCGTTAAAATCCTTACGGACCAATGCCTCCCCGGCTGCATCTACAATGCGCATGATCTGAAGCGGTGCGCTGCGGTCTGCGACCAAAGGCCAAAGACCAATTTGCTGCAAAAAAGCCTGCGCGGGTTGCAAATAGGCGGTGGTGCGCAGATCGGCGCCTTGGTGGCTTCGGTCGGTGACAGGTGCGGTGGGATCGACGCAAAGCACCTCGAACCCAGCCTCGCCAAAGGCAACAGCGGCGGTCAGCCCGGCGATGCCGCCGCCAGAGATTATAATGTCTTTATATATGGCCATGAGCTTCATGTAATCTGCCGCTTGGCTTTGAAAAGCAAGCTGCGACCAATTGCGACAAGAAGGCCTCCAAATCTTGATGCGCGGCGTCGACGTAATCAGGTGCGACCCTGTCTGGCGAGATGTAGACCGTCCTCATCCCAAGGCCTGCGGGCACCTGCAAATTGCGGGAGTCATCCTCAAACATAGCGGCGGAATGCGGGGTCACTGCCGCGCGCGCAAATACCTCCGCGAAGGCCTCAGCATGGGGTTTGGGCCGATAACTTGCGTGCTCTATCCCGTAGACGGCTTCAAAATTTTGCTCCAAGCCACGGGCTTGCAATACCTGGCGCGCATAGGGTTCCGTGCCATTGGTATAGACGATTTTCCGACCCGGCAGGGCGGAGATCAGCGATGAAAGCTCTGCCGAATGCGGCAATGGTGAAAAATCTATGTCATGGACAAAATGCAAAAATGCCTCGGGTGGCATGGCATGTTGGTCCATCATTCCCGCTAGGGTTGTTCCGTGACTGCGCCAATACTGCGCGCGGAACACATCCGCCTCTTCAAGGCTAACATCCAGAAAATCAGAGACAAAAAGGCGCATTTTTTCTTCAATCTGATCAAAAAGCCGGACCTTAGGCGGGTAAAGCGTATTGTCGAGATCAAAGATCCAAGTGTCGATATGGGAAAACTGGTCAAAATCCATGGGGCAATTGGTACCAAATAGCGCGGCAGGTTCAATGGCGAAACGCTTGCGAGGCGCGGCCAGCTCGCCCATAGTTGACGAAAGGATCGATAAGGAGCCTATTTATGCTAGAAACATCTGCATCCCGACCCGTTCAAGGGGACGCTTATGGATTGATTTTGGAGGCGATTGACGTGGGCATCTACAAGCCCGGCAGTCGCTTGGTGGAAAGTGAATTGGCCGAACGTTTTGGCGTGTCACGCACACCGATCCGCGAGGCGCTGCAAAGGCTGGAGACGCAGAGCCTTTTGACCCGTGATGGCCGGAGTTTGATTGTTGCCTCTTTGGATCACAATCAAATGGCTGAGCTCTATGTGGTGCGCACAGAACTTGAGGGGCTGGCGGCACGTTTGGCGGCGCAACATGCGTCGGTTGAAGAGATCAATGTGCTGCAACAAATGATTGATGCAGACCGCGAGCGGGTGTCGGATGCCGCCGCTTTGGCGCGCTCGAATAAGAGGTTTCACAAGCAATTGCATTTGGCGTCGCACAACCGGTTTTTGGTGCAACAGCTGGATTTGGTTTATCGCTCCATGGCGCTCCTTGCGACGACCTCCCTTGCCGTCGAGGGGCGGGGACCTGTGGCCTTGGACGAGCATCAGGCGATTGTTTTGGCAATTTCGAATCGGGATGGGCCGGCGGCCTATGAGGCGGTGAAGCGGCATTTGAGCGAGGCCTTCGTCACCCGCCTGAAACATGATGCGGGCGCTCAGGCCTGGTAAGGGGAGCGGCCGGAGCAGTGGCAAGCGATATGCCATGGGCGGTTTTGTCCCAATAAAAGGGTTTGTAGAGCAACTCTAGAAAGCCTTTATAGGCGGCCATAGATCCCAGCGGGAAATAGAAATGCAGGCTGGGCACCCATTTGAGCAAATGGCGGTGCTTGGCCTGATTGCAGGCCAGCATGCCAACGATGATGTTGATGACCTCGGACATCAAATAAATCCCGCCCAAAGTGTAGAAGGCCCAGCTTGGCATGAAGCCCGTCAGGGGATGAGGCAGAGCAAGAAAGGCCAGCCAGAAGGTCCAAAGCACTGGGGCCAATANAAATTGTGACAGTGTNCCTGCGAAGAGCAATTGCACACCNAAAAATTGCCAAAGACCCAGGTCCCGCAGCAGGGTTTTCGGCGCGCGCATGTGCACNGCCCANGTGACCGCATAGCCTTTGAGCCAGCGGCTGCGTTGGCGTATCCACGGCCAGCCGCGGCAATTGGCCTCCTCAAGGGTCACGGTGGGCAAGAGCTCTGTGTGATAGCCGAAACGTGTTAGGCGAATGCCAAGGTCTGCATCCTCCGTGACATTATGCGCGTCCCAACCACCGAGCTCTTCCAGGATATGCCGGCGAAAAAATAGGGTTGTTCCACCGAGTGGCACGGGGAGCTTGAGCCGGGCAAGACCCGGTAGCACAATGCGAAACCAAGTGGCATATTCGATGGTGAAACAGCGTGACAACCAATTGGAGCGCGAATTGTAGAAATCCAAAGTGCCTTGAACGCAGGCCAATTTCTCGTCGCTTTCGGTAAAATGGCGGGCCACTTTGCGCAGTTGGCCCGGTTCGGGGGCATCTTCGGCATCATAGACGCCAATGATCGACCCTCGGCAGTGATCCAAGGCGTAGTTGAGTGCCCTCGGCTTTGTTTTGATGGTCCCGTTTGGCACGTTGATCGTGGTGATCCACGGCGGGAGTTTGACGCCAGCGAGGGTCTTGGCTGTGGTGATGTCATCGCGTTCCATCACCAAAATCACCTGTAGCAGATTTTTCGGATAGTCGAGTTGGCGCAGATGCGTGAGCAGATGGCTCATCATTGTACTCTCTTTGAATAGGGGCACCATGATGGATATTTTGGGCAGGGGTGCATCGGTTGTGCGGCCCCTATATTTAAGACTGGCCAGCGCTCCGTGATGTAAAAACATCATCGCGGTGGCGAGTTTTAGCGCCATATTGGCGATCAAAGTGAGGGTTCCCCACAGGGCGAAGACCAAAAATGTAATAGCAGGAGCGAAGGCACCCGCCAGGGCAACCAGCGCGATCAAGCTGCACAGGGCAACATGTAACGTTTTGAAATTCAGATCGCGGCAGCTTTCACGCGCGGCAACGCGGTGTTCTGCCCGATGGATCAGCGCCGCGTCTTCGGTGGTGGTGATGTAGGATCTCATTTGATCCGGGCAGGTAAAGGCGCGGCGCAGCGGGCCAAATATTTGGCGCAAATAGGATTGGTTTTCATCAAAATGTTCGGGCCGATCGGTCAAGATGACAGTCACATCTGCGCTCAGGCGCCAAGGCAACACACCCATTTGCAGGGCGTTGGCCGGACCAAGAATTTTGAGCAAATCTGGGTTCGGTGGGAAATAGGTGAGATCGATATAACCCTCCCCCAAACGTTCCGCTTGCAATTGCGCCAAGCGGGTCGCGTCAATGAGGCCAAGGGAAATTAATGTGTCGCTCTCAGAGGCGTTGCCATCCATATCGCGGTTTTGCAATTGCAGATAGGCCGCGGGGGGCAGCAGGTTCGCTTCAGTCAGGAACTCCAGCAAATCCGGCGGATCCCAATGACCGGTGCGGGGGGGCTGCAATGCGCCGGTGGGGGAAGAAGGAGTGTTGTAATCCAAAGTGACCTTCCCTCAAACTGCGATTGGTTGCGACAGTTTGAGGGCTGGATGTTAAGGTAAGGTTTAAGATTTTAGGCCGCGCGAGACTTTTCCATTTCAGCTGCGAAATTTTCAAACAGATAGAAACTGTCCTGGGGTCCCGGGCTGGCTTCAGGGTGATATTGTACCGAGAAGACCGGACGATCCGCCATGCGAATGCCGCAATTGGAGCCATCAAATAGCGATATATGAGTTTCCACCACACCCTCGGGCAGAGATTGGCTGTCCACGGTAAACCCGTGGTTCATCGAGGTGATCTCGACCTTATTGCTTTGCACATCCTTCACAGGATGGTTCGCGCCATGATGTCCGTGGTTCATCTTGATGGTTTTTGCACCCAATGCCAAAGCCAGCATTTGATGACCTAAGCAAATGCCAAACACGGGGATTGTGCTTTGTGCCAGTACCGCCTGGATCATCGGCACAGCATAGCTTCCTGTGGCGGCGGGATCGCCTGGGCCATTGGAAAGGAAAAGCCCATCGGGCTGGTGCGCCAAAACATCTTCTGCGGTGGCCGATGCGGGCAGCACAGTGACATCGCAGCCCACGGAGGCCAAGCAGCGCAAGATATTACGCTTTGCGCCATAATCAATGGCGACAACCTTATATTTGGGCGCCTCTTCGGCAACATAGCCTTCCGGCCAAGCCCAGCGTTTCTCATTCCATTTGTAGGACTGTGTGCAGCTGACATCCTTGGCCAGGTCCAAACCTTCGAGACCGGCGAATCCTTTGGCCTGCGCCAGAAGGTCCTCCAGATCGAACACGCCGTCTGGACTGTGGCACAGAGCCACGTGCGGCGCACCTTGTTGGCGGATGGCGCGGGTGAGGCGGCGGGTATCAATGCCACCTATCGCGATGCGTCCGCGCGCGGCAAGCCAAGGGGCGAGCTCTTCGCGTGCGCGCCAGCTTGAGGGCTCGGTTGGATCCCATTTCACCACCATGCCAGCGGCAAAAGGATCTGCGGTCTCATCATCTTCTGATGTGATCCCAGTGTTGCCAATATGCGGGAAGGTGAAGGTGACGACTTGGCCGGCATAGGAGGGGTCTGTCATGATCTCCTGATAGCCTGTCATAGCGGTGTTGAAACAAAGCTCGGCAACGGTGGTACCTGTGGCTCCAAAGCCGTGGCCGTAAAAAATGGATCCGTCCGCAAGCACAAGGCAAGCAGTCGGTTTTTGGTTCGATGACATTGTCATGAAAATACCCCTGGCAGATTGCGCTGGTGTTAGTCGTTGACGCGTCGGGGGTCAAGGGTCAGGCGGCGCCATCGGCGTTGTAAAACGATTGTTCAGCGGTTATAGACTGTGATCTTAACAGGTCGAGGATGATTGGATCATGAGTTTGCGGGATCGTTTGAGCGTATCGCTGAAAGAAGCGATGAAGGCCAAGGATGCAACGCGATTGATGACACTGCGTCTCATCAATGCGGCGATTAAAGATCGCGACATTGATGCGCGGTCAGAGGGAACCGATGCGGGGGTCTCTGATGACGATTTATTGGCTATTTTGAGCAAAATGGTCAAACAACGCCAAGAAAGCGCGCGGGCCTATGAAGAGGGCGGGCGGCTTGAATTGGCGGAAAAAGAACGGGCTGAGATCGTCATTGTTGAAGAATTCTTGCCGCGGCAATTGAGCGAGCAAGAGGTGGAAAAGGCGATTGCCGAGGCCATCACCGCATCTGGGGCGAATTCGATTCGCGATATGGGCAAGGTCATGGGCGTTTTGAAGTCCAAATACACAGGCCAGCTTGATTTTGGCAAAGTTGGCGGCATGGTGAAGGCGCAACTGAGCTGATCGGCCCGCATCTTTCGCAGGGGCTGATTGAGCCCCTCAGTCACACTTGCCTTGCAGCGTTGAGAAAGGCCGATTGCAAATCAGCGGCCAAAAGCGGCCGCTCTTCTTGCGACAAAAATGCGCCAATTTCCACCACACGCCCACCACCGCGTAGGGTGAGATAGTCTGGAACGGGCCCATCATCCTTGCTCATGTGCACCTCCACCCAATAGGGGTTAGCGCGCCATTCTTGCAACTGACCATTGGGGTTGATGCGGCGCAAAATGGCCAGATCACTCCAAAGTTCAAACTCTTCACGCACTTGACCGCGTCGCCAACTGGCTTTGAGGGCCAGCCAAATCGCGCAAAGGGCGCTCCCAAGGGCTGCGGCGATGACCCAAAGCACCGTATGGCCTAAAAACGCCAAGAGCGGCACAGCCATGAGGGCCGCAGTGGCGCCAATGAACCCAGCAAACCCTTCCCGGCTGAGCGCATTATGTGCGCTGAGCGACAGCCGAAGACCGGGCTGGTGACTGGATGCCGCGCCAAGCTGCGCGCATTCTGGAGGGCTGGACCATTCATAGGGCATGGCCTGAAGGTAAACTGAAAACCTCTAAGATCCACTGCGCCATAATGTCATAAAGGCCTCTGCGTAACTCAACCGCCAGGCCAAAACACTTTGCCCGGTGGCCACACGATGCGCCCGCCCAGGCCGGCGCTGCCCTCATTTTTTGTTGAAATGGCGTTATACAGAGGTTTTTCATAAGACCCCAGTGTTTGAGGCATGACATGAAAAAGGCCCCGGAAATCCGAGGCCTTTTCTATCGCTTCAAGCACATGGCGATTAATGCGCGGAGCTTTTATCCCAATCTTCCTGTTTTGGAAGAATTTCGAAAGTGTGCTCAGGCGGTGGTGATGGGATGGTCCATTCCAACGTATCGGCCCATTCGTTCCATGGGTTGTTCGCGGTGACCCGGCGCCCTGCAAAGACTGCATAGGCGATGACGCCGATGAAC
>JGI26087J52781_1000126_pt1 | contig 9481 bp, 9 predicted proteins | sample SaaInl33SG_5_DNA_FD_52781 | JGI IMG/M metagenome (IMG submission 52781) | reverse complement strand
CATGTCATGGAGATTGCATTTGCTGACATTGACCGCGCACGTTGCGAGGGACGCACAGATGGGCGTATCCGAATCGTGACTGACGCCAAAGGGCGCGTGTTGAGTGTCGATATACTCGGTCAGCACGCTGGCGAATTGATTCTGCCTTGGGTTCTGGCGATTGAACAGAACATCCCGATGTCGAAAATGGCGTCAACAGTGGTGCCCTATCCGACGCGTTCAGAGATCAGTAAGCGTGTGGCTGGAAGTTATTTTACCGAACGCTTGTTTTCCGCGCGCACACGGACGCTTGTGCGTTGGATTCAGAAACTGATTCCATAAGCGCTGTCATCACGGGCATTATGGATTGAGTCTCTGTGTTTGATCCACATAGTTTCGTTGTTACTTCTGTATCTGTACTTCAAGGAGACCCCATGCGATTTCTGTCCATACTGCTGTCACTGAGTTTGGTGGCGCCCAATGTCCTGGCAACAAGCTGGTCAGACATCGAATCCGAGGCGCGGGGGCAGGTGGTCTACTTCAATGCGTGGGGTGGATCGCCTGCGATTAACACCTACATTGATCAGTGGGCGCAAGAGGCCGCTGACCGGTATGGGATTGAGGTCCGTCACGTCAAAGTGGATGACATTGCCACGGTCATCACCGGAATTCAGACGGCAAAATTGACCGGCCGGAATCAAGACGGTGCGGTTGATGTGCTCTGGATTAACGGGGAAAACTTTGCGCGTATGAAGCGTGAGGGATTGCTTGGTCCCGCCTTTGTGGACGGTCTGCCAAGCGCAGCGGGGCTTGATATGACAGCTGACGCAAATCGTCTGGATTTTTCGATCCCCACAGACGGTCAAGAGGCTCCGTGGGGGCGTGCGCAATTGGTGTTCATGCATGATCAGCGCCGCGTCCCGAATCCACCCACGAGTCTCCGAAGCTTGGTGGACTATGCCCAATCAAATCCCGGTCGCATCACCTATCCTGAGCCACCCAGCTTCCATGGAACGACGTTTTTAAAGCAAGCTCTGCTGGAGACAACGTCCTATCCGCAGTGGCTTGCTGAGCCCTACAACGCAGATCGATTTGCACAGGTCACAGCCGATCTTTGGCCTTTGCTGGACCAATTGCACTCCGTCGCTTGGCGTCAAGGTCTTGAGTTTCCGGACTCTGCCGAAGCACTGATGGAATTGTTTGCGGACGGTGTGTTAGATGTTGCTTTGTCATTTAACCCAAACGACGCCTCAGCGCGCATCTTGGATGGACGGTTCCCCGATACGGTGCGCACCCACGTGCACACTGCGGGGAGCATTGGCAACACGCATTTTTTAGCCATTCCCTTCAATTCCAGCGCGCGTGCCGGCGCGTTGGTCTGGATCAACCTGTTATTGTCGGCAGAGGCCCAGGCTAATAAGGCAGACCCCTCTGTTTGGGGTGATCCAACGGTATTGGATCTCGACAAACTGCGTGCAACCGATCGAGCCTTGTTTGAGGCGATTCCAATGGGCCCTGCAACACTTTCAACGCAGGCGTTAGGGCAGATTTTGCCGGAGCCGCACGCATCCTGGACCGAGCCACTCGAGGCCGCATGGCGCACACGGTATGTGGGTCAGGTTCGGTGAAGTGGGCTGAGCGCGTATTCATCGCGCTCCTTGCCCTCCCCGTCATTGGTCTGATTTGGCAAGGTGCGGGAGGTGTCTCAGGTCAGCCGATTCAGGCGGGATTGCGCTATTTGGCACAAGAGCCCGCGTTGTTTCAGTCAATTACCCTGACGCTGTGTGTTGCGGCCGGTTCAGTCATGCTCTCGTTGTGGGCCACTGCCTGGCTGACCTTTCGTGTCGTGAGCGCGTCTCAGTCAGATCGCTTTCTCAGCCTCACCTTGGCGATTCCACACAGTGCGTTAGCGCTGGGGGTGTTGCTATTCTTCGGCGCCAGTGGCGTTTTGGTGCGGTGGCTACTCAGTGGGTCGGCTGAGGTCACATTACCAGATTACCTCTTTCCCAAAGATCGCTACGGGTTGGGTGTCTTGCTGGTATTGGTTTTAAAGGAGTCAGCCTTCCTGACATTACTCGCGATCCCGCTCGCCAGACGACTGCCATTGCAGGCTAGCTTTCACATGACACGTGAGTGCGGTTGGTCAGATTGGCAGGCTTGGCGGCGGCTTGTGTGGCCTCAGGTTCGCCGGATGTTGCGCGCCCCTATTTTAGTGGTGTTTGCGTTTTCGCTGGCCAATCTCGAAATTGCTCTGGTGTTGGGTTCGGACCAGACGCCGTTTGTTGCCGTCAGAATGCTTCGGTGGTTGACCGATCCGTCGCCAGTCGCGCAGCAGGCAGGCGCCATTGCAATCTTGGCATTACTTCTTGTGCTGGTTTTTATTTCCTTATTTTGGTTCAGATTGGACCGCGCTCTTTCGATGCAGTTGCCTTCCAAGGTCACCGCATTGCAATCTTGGCATTACTTCTTGTGCTGGTTTTTATTTCCTTATTTTGGTTCAGATTGGACCGCGCTCTTTCGATGCAATTGCCTTCCCAGGTCACCGCGTCTTCTCAACACTTGTGGTCGATTTCAGTCGCGGGATGGGTGTTTCTGTGTGGTGCTTTGGTGGCGCTACTACTGTGGTCTGTTGCTGGCTTTTGGGCGGTGGACTCAGCTTGGCCAACAGTGACGGGGCGCTCAATTGCCAGGCTTGGATTATTTCCTGACGTGTGGCTAACCACGGTCACTCTTGGTGTATTGGTGGCGGTGCTTTCAGTTGCTTTGGCGGTGGTATGGCTTGAATGCATGACCAGGTCACGTCAGGTCACATTGAGCTGGGTCTGGTGGGGTTATCTTTGGATGCCTGCATTGCCGATGACAGCAGGATTATTGGGATGGTTATACCTTTTGGGGCTAAATCCAGGGTTCGGTGCTGTGGTGTTCGCACATGTGTTGTTGGCGCTTCCTTATTGTTTGGTGGTGCTGTCGGATGCGTGGCTGGAGCGACCCGAATCGGAACGGATCGTGGTAGCACAAAGCGGTCTTTCAGCAGTCCAAGCACTTTGGCGTGTGTGGATCCCAAAACACAGTGTGAGCTTGCTCGCTGCATTTGCTGTAGCGTTTTCGGTCAGTTTGGGGTTGTACACTCAAACACTGTTGCTTGGTGGTGGGCGCGTTGAAACCTTGATCACTGAGTTGGTGGTCAACCTTTCTGGTGACCGGCGCAGCGCTGCCGCTTTTGCCCTGGGGAACACGCTATTGCCATGGGTGGCGTTTGCGCTGACCGCATGGTGTGGACGCATGCTCTGGCGGAATCGACGGGGTATGCAGGGAGGGACTCATGCTCGCGCTCAATGAACTGACGGTTATTCGAGATGGGCAGCCGCTGTTCGCGCCCATTTCCGTGACGATTCGGCCCGGGGAAGTTTTGACTTGCATGGGGGCTTCAGGTCTTGGCAAGACCAGTTTATTGCATGCGTTGGTGAGTGCCATGCCTGGGCTCAGTCTTTCAGGTCAGGTGCAGTTAGATGGTGAGACTCGACCCACACAATGTCCCTTGTTAGGTTTGACGCAGACGGTCTTTCAGGATCCGGTGTTGTTTCCCCACCTGTCTGTGGGTGCCAATGTCGCCTTGGGGATTACGAATCAGCCACGAGATCGGCAGCGCCAGCAAGTAAATGACATGTTGGCTGCAGTAGGCCTCAACGGTTTGTCAGCATCTGATCCAATGGCGCTGTCACGCGGTCAACGTATGCGCATTGCTGTGGCACGTGCATTGGTTGCAAAGCCGCGTATTTTGCTCTTGGATGAACCATTCAGCGCCTTGGATGTGCTTGCGCGGGAACAGGTGAAGACACTTGTTTTTGAGACCGTGGCACAGCAACGCATGATTGCATTGCTGGTCACACACCAAGACGACGATCGACCCAATGACGGAGAGACAGTGTGTTTGATGCCTTATTTGTCCGCCAACTAAAGCATCCGTTGGCGGTAATCGCGCGACCACTAGCATCAGCCGGTGTATCAGCCAGTGCGCTGACTCTCTCAGGTTTCGCATTGGGTCTTTGTGGTGCTGTCAGCATCTCCTTCGACTACACCCTTTTGGGCCTGTTTGCCTTGGCGTTGAATCGACTGTTTGATGGCTTGGACGGTGCGGTAGCTCGGATCTCGCAGCCGACCGAATCTGGTGCCTATCTCGATATCGTGTTGGATTTCATCATCTACAGTGCGGTGCCCTTGGCGTTTGCATTTCGTGATCCCACGGACGCGTTGGCCGCTGCCTTCTTGATTTTTTGTTTCGTGGGAACCGGCTCGAGTTTTCTCGCNTTTTCGATTTTTGCAAAAATCCACGGACTCACTAATTCACGCCTTCAGGACAAGTCGCTTTATTACCTGGAGGGTCTTACGGAAGGCTTCGAAACCATGCTGGTCTTAGGGCTGATGTGTTTGTTTCCGCACTGGTTTTCTGCCTTGGCCTATGGGTTTGGGGTCTTGTGCCTTCTGACTACAATCAGCCGGATTCGTTATTCAGCAAAGGCCTTGCATGGTATTTCAGGGGTCGACCCTGCTAGTCTTTGTGAAACAGATAGGAGTCCCTTATGAAATACCTCGTCACAGGCGCCTTAGCCGCCTCATTGATCGCAGCGCCGGCTTTCGCTAATGAGCCTGCCAGTGACCTTGAAAAGTTAAGCTACAGTCTTGGAATTATTCTGGGTGAACGGATCCAAAATGACTTTGGCGATTTGGATCCAGACTTTGTTCTGCAGGGGCTGATGGATTCGAAGGATGCGAATTCCTGGAAGATGGACCGTCCGGCCATTAATCAAGCCGTGCAGGATGCCCAGGCCCGCGCCCAGGCTGCACAACAACAACAAATCGAAGCAATCGCGGAGGCGAATTTGAAATCAGGCGAAGAATTCTTGGCAGCGAATGCCAAAAAAGAGGGCGTCACAGTGACGGCCTCTGGACTCCAGTATCGGGTTCTGACGGCGGGATCGGGGGATGCTCCTCAGGCCACAGACACAGTCCGTGTGCACTATGAGGGACGGTTGATTTCGGGTGATGTGTTCGACAGCTCATACCAGCGCGGCGAGCCGGTAAGTTTTCCGCTGAACGGTGTCATTCCGGGATGGTCAGAAGGTGTTCAATTGATGACGCCAGGGGCTAAATACGAGTTCACAATTCCATCGGCGCTGGCCTATGGTCCTTCTGGTACCGGACCGATTCCACCGAACTCTGTGTTGGTGTTTGACGTGGAGCTGTTAGAAGTCAATCCAGCCAATTAATCAAGGCTGATTTACGTAGGCCGCAACGAAGGCATCGAAAGTGCCTTCATTGGCGGCCGCTAGCTGAGATTCTTGTTCTAGACTGGCGCGTGCAGTGTCGGCTAGACGGGTGTTTTCGCNGGTATCCACATACCGAGTCCATGTGCTGTGATGTAGTTCAGCCATTTTCAAACCAAATGCCAAATGCCCTTCGTTGTTGGTGGCTTCTTCAACGTCCTCTGACAGCAAAGGGCAATCGCCTGAGAGCCGCATTCTTGCGTCGAGGAGTGCATCGGTGTGGTAGGTCACATTCTGTGCGTTATCCAACATGGCTGCCAAGGCATCGAGTGGGTCGAAGAATTCAATTGCTGCTTCGTAAAGGCTGCGTTTTGCGTCATAGCGCTGCGGGGATCGTCGCCCAGCCCAAGTGGTGCGTGCATTGAGGCCGTTGATGGCCTCACATTCTGCATCACTGAACAGCGGACTCGGTGCGACTGCTGCAGCGGTCATCATCAATGTAATCAGGCCTGCTTCGGTTTCAGAGATCCCATTTCGTGCATAGGGGTTGAGATCAATTGCGCGCACTTCCAGATACTCAATCCCTCGGTTGATCAGAGCACGAACCGGTCTTTCACCAGCGGCTTGGATGCGCTTGGGGCGAATGCTTGAGTAGTATTCATTCTCGATTTGTAAGACAGCCGTGTTGAGCTGTTTGAACCCTTGCTCATCTTTAAGCCCGATTCCCTCATAGGTCGGCCAGGGCCGTCGTACGGCTTCCGACAAACTCTCGCAATAGGTGTCGAGATAGTTAAAGCAGATGTTGATGGATTCTTGCGCGGTGGATTGGTAGCCCAGATCACTCATACGGAGGCTGGTGGCTGATTGCGCCACGCGACTGCGTCCACTGACCTGGAACCGGTCGGTTGCAACCAAGCGAAAACTCTCATCGACTGCGGGGCTGGCTCCGGTGAGTAACATGAGTATCCACTGGATACGGCGAAAATTACGGATCGTTTCAAAATAACCCGTATCCCGCATTTGCCTCGGATCCAGACCGTCGGGATGGCCGTCTTGTGCTGCCCGCCAAGCCCAGAACGCGTCACTGAATGACAGATTGAAATGCACGCCTGCAATGGTCTGCATCTGACGTCCGTAGCGAAAGCCGAGGCCACGCCGATACACTGTTTTCAGTCGGCCGATGTGGCTCTCACCATAGTAAGCCAATGGAATATCGCAATCCGATTCCGGTAGCCAACAGGGCATCGATAGCGGCCAAATGCGTTCTGCATCCGCCAAGACGGTCGCAGCGTAGCCTTGTAAGCCGTCCAGTTCAGCCAATGCCGCATGCGGTGTTGCATGCGTTCCGGTCACAAACTCCAACAAGGCTTCAGAATAATCCGTTGTAATGTTTGGATGGGTCAAGGCTGAGCCAAGTGCTGAGGGATGGGGTGTTTGTGCCAGTTTGGCGTCGTTACGCACGACGCGAAGACCTTCTTTTTCGAGTCCGAATCGCATGCCTTTGAGATGTTCCACAAGTGCATGACGTTCTGATTCAGTGGCCGTGATCTGCGGTACGGTTGGGAGTTTTAGGTGCACGCAATATCCAATGCTTGAAGCCATCTGTCGGCATCGTTGCGGCGAGACAATTCGTCCCGAATGGCCTCCACGAGCTGCTCAAGACGGTGTTGATAATCTGATCGTGAAAGATCCCGCTCCTTGGCGTCCCAAGGACCTGCTGTTTCTGACTGACCTGCTGGGATTGAAAGCCCGAGCGCACCGTAGGGTTGCCAATCAGTGCAGTAGTACATTGCCGTTATCACGGCACTTTCTTCAGAAGACGACAGCGGTTCGCCTTGCCCAATGCGGCCACCATGCCACCCCGCATTGACCAAGAAGCACCGAGTTTCATGGGCTTCTAGAAGGTCTTCCAGGATATAAACATAGTCGTCGAGATTCCGCGGCAGTAATGAGTCCATGAATCCCGGCGTGAAGCGAAGATCAATCTCCGCCTCGTGCTGTTCGAGTGGTCCGAGATGGTTACCGTAGCCCAAAATAAACCACACCAGTGCCTGCTCTTTTGTAACACGTGCTAACGGTGGCAGAACTCCCAGCGGGTCGGTAGTAAGGATAACAAGCTGATTCGGACCACGGGTGTCGGAGGCCTCAGTGGCGTGTAGCCGACTCAGAGGCACCACCAAGTGCGTGGGTTCATTTGGCGCATCCAGTTCATCGCGGAGTGTCGGCTCACGGCGTGAATCCACCGGTAAATTTTCCGCGATGGTACCGAAGGTCAATGCCTCGTCGAGGCGAATCGGTAAATTGTCGTCCAAATGCAGTCGGCACCCATCGGCAAGTCGGTGCAGTCCTGACTCTGACCACGACAACCCCCGGTCGCCAATCAGACGCCCACAGCGAAGTGCCCAAGTGGTTTTTTGTGTCCCAGCCGGGCCAAGGAAGAGCGTGACTTCCTGATCACCCTGCGCAGCCGCACCATGCAATGGCAAAGTGCCTTTTTCGGGTAACAACAAGCCGAGTACGGTCAAGAGTGCGCGACGCATTTCTCCGGTGGTGAGATCGCCGCCCATTAGGACGCGCCGCTTGCCCACATGGAGCAGGATCACGCCATTACCATTGGCGATGATTTCTGCATCACCAAAGGCATCCAATGGGGCCCAGATCAACTTCCACTCTGGCTTCTCACGGGGATTGAACGTGTCGGGCACATGACATAAATGATGGCAGCTCATGGCGTGCCATGCTTTGAGGGTGGTGATTTGCAGTGGCACCGCAATGTCTGGATCGACGCCAAGATGGGCATGCAGTCGGTAGCGTCTGCGTTCGACAATATTGTCCTTTACTCGGTCCCAAATGCCCTTGAAAACACCGTCTTCGACAAAATGGAACTGTGCGTCTGCGCGGATGACGTCGGTTACGGAAGGCTCATTGACCACAAAGCGCTGCACCACAGCGCTGCGTTCGGTTTGCACAGAGAGTGCACCTGCTGCGGTAAGCCGGCCCTCATCTAGGAGAAGGGCATGCTCAATCAGTTCCGCGAAGGGGAGGTCGTCAAAGCGACTCGACCCGTCTATGTTCATTGCAGTGTGTCAGACCCCGGTGGCTGATCAGAGAGCAACCATTCTAAGTCAGCCTGATCATAAAGGTATACCTGTCCGCAAAAATGACAGTCCAATTTGACTTGATGTTGTTCTTCGAACAGCTGTGTTACCTCATCTTTGCCCAATGCACGAATCGCTCGTGCAGAGCGATCTCGTGAGCATGAGCAACCAAAGTGCACGGGCCAGGGTTCGAGACCGCGTGGGATGAGTTCATGGAAAAGTCGGTAAGCAAGCAATGGACCTGCGTCTTGGCACAATTCGGCGGCAGACACAGTTTCCGCCAAGGCGACGAGGGTGTGCCATGCCTCTGCATCTTGGCCATGTCCGCCTTCGTCGGGAAGCCGTTGCAGCAACAATCCACCGGTGGCGACCCCGTTGCTTCCCAGCCACAGTCGCGTGTCGAGTTGTTCTGAATTTTGAAAATAGGTGTTAACGCAGTCGGCGATTGACTCGGCTTCCAGTGGAACGATTCCTTGGTAGCGTTCACCGTGTGTTGGATCGACCGTGACCGCCAGATAGCCCTCGCCAGTGAGAGAACGAAAGTCGCTGTCAGTCACTGTTTCATCCCACTGTGCGGTGGCGCGGATTCTGCCGTCTGAGCTGCACTCAGCGACTAACATGCGTACCGGGCCATTACTTTTGGTTTGTAGAATCATCTCGCCGTCAAATTTCAACATGTTAGTCAGAATACAGGTGGCTGAAGCCAGCTCTTGGCACAAGCGTTTGACCGGCTCCGGCATCTGTTGGTGGGTCAACATGGCATCGGATGCTGACTCAAGACGTACTGTGATAATTCTGGCGTCGCGAGTTTGTTCGCACTGGTAGCGCCGCACCACATCCCGATCTGGATTGAGGTCAGTCATTCGGAGGCTCCTTTAAAGCGTGTCAGTTGCCGGCGTTCGCGTTTGTTTGGTCGGTGATCGGTTGGCTGGAAACCGGCCCGCTCATACCGTCGCAGATCTTGTTCAGCCTCCCGTTTGCTGCGAGAGGCCTCTGTTTCTTGATAGAGCAAAGCAGCTTCGGCGGCTGGTCTGCGGTCTTCTCTAACGGCTAAGACCACGATTGTCATTTCAGTCTGGCCCCGTGATAGCACCATAGTTTGCCCTGGCGTGACAGATTTCGATGGCTTTGCCTTCACCC
>JGI26087J52781_1000115_pt1 | contig 9803 bp, 10 predicted proteins | sample SaaInl33SG_5_DNA_FD_52781 | JGI IMG/M metagenome (IMG submission 52781) | reverse complement strand
TCTACCGGTTTAGCTATATCGTTCGTGATGTCTGAATAAGACTTGTCACCGAGGATAAGCGGATTTCTAACAGGCGATTCGTAATGCATGTCGCTTTCTTATTTATTAGGCTCTGTTTCTAACTTTGGTCTGGTAGAAGATGCTAGGTTGTGTACCTACTTCCTCAAGGAGGTGGTATGCGCGCTCCTCTTGTTTGAGGTGGCTCACTTCACTCTTAGGATTATTTACATCTCCGAAAACAATGGCACCAGAGCCACAAGCCTGCGCACAAGCTGTAGTGAACTCACCGTCCGTTAATTGTCTTCCATCTTTCTTCGCTTCTAGCTTACCCATTTGGATACGCTGAATACATAGCGAACATTTTTCGATCACACCACGAGCACGTACAGTTACGTCTGGGTTCAATACCATTCTACCGTAATCGTCTTGTGATGGGTTAACGTCCGTAAATTTATCGTTCACCTGATAGTTGAACCAGTTGAAACGACGCACTTTATAAGGACAGTTGTTCGCACAGTAACGTGTTCCGATACACCTGTTGTAAGCCATGTGGTTCAATCCCTCACGTGAGTGTACCGTTGCCCCTACCGGACAAACTGTTTCACATGGTGCGTGATTACAGTGTTGACACATTACAGGTTGGAATACTACCGACGGGCTCTCAGAAGGAACCTCCATTTTCGCGTATTTCTCGATGGCACCCACACCTTCTTCCTCTGCAACTTCTTTGGTCATATCAGAAGAGTAGTAGCGGTCAATACGCAACCAGTGCATATCACGGTGACGACGTACTTCATCTTTACCTACAACAGGCACGTTATTTTCTAACGAACAAGCCACTACACAAGCACCACAACCCGTACATGAGTTCAAGTCAATAGACATGTTCCACATGTGTGACGTTTCGTGATCTTGATCGTCCCACAAATTCGCCTCAAACGAGGTAAGTGGGCCTTTGTACGATTCAAAAGTTGGCTTTTCGTTCCACTCTTTTGCGTTTCCTGATAAGAACGTTGGNAGGTTGATTTCGTTGACAATCTTACGTCCCATCATCGTGTGGGCCAATTGGACTGATGCGAAACCNTGCTCAACTTCTGAAGCAACTACAGTAGCCTCCGTATAGTTAACGGCTGGCGCGAGGAGCTCATTTGCATTTACCCCAACATTATTTCCAACCTTTCCTGCTTCTGTTCTACCAAATCCGACAGCGAGACCAATACTTCCTTGAGTTTGACCTGGCTGAATCCAAACNGGAACATTTTCAAGAGTCGCACCATCAACCGTGATGTTGATTGTAGTACCGTTCATTGATCCGTTTGATTGTGCTTTCACCTCTACTCCGAAGGCTACTGCATCCGCAGCGCTCATGACGACGTAGTTGTCCCAAGACAAACGTGTTACCGGATCCGGTAATTCATACGTCCAAGGGTTATTTGCATTGTTTCCAGCACCCATGCCTGCTTTGGTATAGGTGTAGAATTCTAATCCTTTGAGCGGTGTACTCACAGTAACATCGCTCATATCCAATGTACCCGTGGCAACCTCTTCTGAAGCAACGTCGGCAAAACCATCATGCAATAAAGCATTCCAAGCTTTCGAAGCGTTAGAAGCAGCACTTGCTTTGATAAGATCCACAGCACTTTCTGTACCGCCTGCGAGTGTATTAACAATCTCAGCAGCACTCTTGCTATCAAACAATGGGCTAATCGTTGGCTGACCTACGGTGTAAACACCACTCACTGGTGCCGCGTCAGACCAAGCTTCCAAATAATGACTCATTGGTAGTGCAACGACCGCTTTTGAAGCTGTTTCGTCTAATCTATCTGCAATGCTGACAAGACTAACTTTATCAGCTAAAGAGGCCATCGCAGTGCTAAAGTGCAAGACGTTGGTATCTAGAGTCAATACCGAGGTAACAGCACCTGACTTAATATCTTCTAAAAGCGCTGCAAAATCCGAATCTGAACCTGTCGCAGTGAAATCTAGAATAGATGTGTTAAACGCTGCAGAACCTAGTAATTCATTCGTCTTAGCGGCCAATTTTTCAGCTGAAGCTGAATTCAAGCCGTTCAATACCAATGCTCCTGAACCAGCGGCAATTAATTCATTAGCGACACCTTCTACTGACAGCTTGATGTCTTCACGTAATGCTGGAGCAGAAACTGTAGCAACTCCTGCGGCATTCGCTACCTTATTGTAAACATGAGCCAATACCGATTCGTATTCACTCACCTTAGCTTTAATACGTACATCCGCATTTGCACCAGATAATGACAATCCAGATTCTGCTTGAATGTGGCGTAACATATCACTACCCGGCTTACGAGCAGCAGCATAAGCGCCGTTAAGGTTTTCGCCGCCCCAATCTCCGAGGAAGTCCGCACCCACTGCAAATACAACGCGTGCTTTTGACAACTCCACAGTCGGTAATGCGCGAACACCCGTAAGTGCTTCATATACATCCGCTCTGTTGCTTTGGCTTACCGCATCAACACTAACGTGACGTAAACCTAATTTCGAAATCGCACTCTTAAGTGCTGGAGAAATAACAGATCTCGTCAATACAACGCTATTGGCTGTAAGTAACGACTGTGCTTTAGCGATTGCCTCGCCCCATGAAGTTGCTGCACCATCCATCGTAGGATTGTGCATGCGTGCTCCATCGTATAAGCTTAAAACGGAAGCTTGAACACGTGCGTTTGTCGCACCATTGAAGCTAGCGTCATTATTTGGTTCAATCTTAATAGGGCGACCTTCACGTGTTTTAACCAACACAGATGCAAAATCGTATCCATCATAATAGGAAGATGCATAGTAGTTCGCAATACCTGGAGTTAAGCTGTCCGGCTTAACAACGTAAGGAATACTTTCTACGATAGGCGCCTCACAAGCTGCGAGCGTTGCCGCTGCTGTTGAGAATCCCATAAACTTCAAAAAGTCACGACGCGATGTGCTGCTTTCAGCAAGCTCGTCATTACCTAAGAAGTCCGCTTGCGAGATCTCATTAGAGAATTCGTTCTGCGCGAGCTTTTCTGATAGTTCAGGGTTGGATTGATCCTCAATTCCTCTCCAATATTTGTTGTTCTCAGTCATTGCTGTGCTTCTATTAGTAGTGACACTTACCACACTCTAAACCACCGATTTTCGCTGCAGTGATTTTTTCGCCGTGGTACTTCTCTGTTAATTCCTCGTGGAAGTCTTGGTAGTAACCGTTCTTCTCAAACTGAACTTCCGTCTCGCGGTGACAGTTGATACACCAACCCATTGTCAGTTCAGAGTACTGGTACATTTCTTCCATAGTCTCGACCGGGCCGTGACATTCTTGACACTCGAGCTGGCCTACATTTACGTGCTGGCTGTGGTTAAAGTAAACAAGGTCCGGTAAGTTGTGGATGCGTACCCATTTAATCGGCTGTTCTTCGTAATCTTCAATGTATTCACGGTTCTCACTATCCCAGCCAATAGCTGCATAGATTTTCGCGATTTCTGGTGAACCTTCACCGTCGTACTTCAAATTCCCGGTGGCGTCTGTGATTTCAGAGCCATCGACATACATGTGACAGTTCATACAAACGTTCGCTGAAGGAATACCGGAGTGCTTAGAATGACGGGCGGAGCTGTGGCAGTAATTACAGTCAATTTCATTTTCACCGGCGTGTAGTGCATGTGAAAAAGCGATAGGCTGTTCAGGTTGATAGTTTTGCTCTACCCCTATACCGCTCATCCACCAATAGGCTTGGTTAAGGAATAAAACAGTGACTACAATCGTTGCAACAGTAACAAAACCTTTGTTGTTGATCAAACGACCCCAGAACCATCCCGCCTCATCGAGAATTGATACTGGATCTTCACCTTGAACAAGGCGAAGTGTGTTTTTCATGCGCGTAAGAGCATGACCATTACAAACAAAAGCAAACCTAAACCCAGCGTAATCTGTTTGCTGTAGTCCTTAGATTCTACAACTACAGTAGTTCCGCCAGCAGTGTCGCCTGTAGATACTGGTTTTGCATCGCCTTCTATGGTGTATTGTAAAATGTCAAAAATGTCCTGATCGCTCAAGGTTGGGAATGCGCTCATCACGGAACCGTTGTACTCTTCAAAAATGGCGATAGCATCTTCATCGCCAGAAGCACGGAGCTCTGCGTTGTTGCGAATCCATTTTGTCAGCCACTCTTCAGAATACTTATCCGTCACTCCGGTTAGCGCCGGACCTACGAGTTTCTTGTCAAGCTTATGACAGCTGGCACAGTTTGATTTAAAGAGCTTCTTCCCATTTTTCGCATCGCCCTCGAAGGCTTGCAAGGATGAAGCAGAGAATAAGAAAACAAACACCGCTAACAGGGTGCTTAATTTTCTGAATTTTGAGGTAGTGTACATATGAGGCCTATATATAGCTATTCAGTGTCGCGCAAAAATAATGTGCAAAGGCCATAAAAAGGGTGTAATTCACGGGAAATTCCAATTTAAATTCGTTCTAAATTAGAGCTTGTTTAAACACTTTTTTACTTTTAGGGTATATGCCCTTGTACTTTTGAAAAATATAACCCCCACTACCATGCTTCGTAAGCTTATTATTATCTTATTGGCTATCAATGCTCTGCCGCTCATTTCGAGTGCAACCGTGGTGGAATTAAGACGGTGCGATACACTGGATATCACACGTGATTTAGACAGTGCCTATCTGCATTTTATCTCAAAGGAACAGGGTGAATTTTTTGAAGGCTACACCATTCAGCTGTTTAGCGGAAATCGTTCCGGTGCAAACGTCTTAAAAGGTGAAATTATCGCAAGTGGTAAGTATGATGCTGTACGCCTTGTCTACCTCGCACCTAACTTTAAGATTCAAGTGGGGTCGTTTCCTGATATAGGCAGTGCGCAAAGGGCTTTAGCGGAATGGAAAGCGCTTTATCCGGATGCCTTTGTCGTCAAAACTCGTGTGCCTTGGTATCCTATTGAACTGCCTCTGGATGTTCCCGGAGATACAACAACAGTCGACGACGAACATTCTCCTGAATAGAGGCGAAGTAAAGATTGATATCCCCCCTGTGGTAATTCTTCGTTCGAATCACCCAGCTTCCTGGGAAATGAGGACGTTTCGCATAGACCACACCATGATCAATTCGTGCATCAGTTATGCCGCTTATAATCGGCTTGTTGTAGCGAACTAACGCACCTAGATTTTGACTCTTCTCAGCCGGAACTTTACTTGTATTCCAAGTGATGGGATTGGTCACACCGATACATGTTTCATCCAATGTATTGGTGATTTCTGCCCCCTCCGCGTAGGTGCGCCATGAACAAAAACAACCCGTTTGTGTTTCCGATTCGCAAATGGGTATAGCAATTTTGCATTGGTCAATTGGCATACCTACTAAATAGGCTACGACCAATCGGTCCAACTGCTCCGGAGATAAGTAGCTGTTAATCAAATGTTCTAGATGATCGGTGCCTTGACTGTGCCCCGCTAGGATAAAAGGTGTGCCCGGCCCGATTTCGAATAAAAATTGGTCAAAGGCCGCTTTGACATCTTCATACGCAATGCGGTAGGCACGTGCTGTCGTAGGATTCGGGGCAACATTATATACCTGATAAGCCGCTTGACGGTAATACGGGGTAAAAACAGGCCCTGCGACATTAAAAGCCGTTGCCTGGTATTTGATAGGGGTGCTTACTGCTTCTTGGTAGTCTGGATTTGAAATATTTGCACTCCAACTGCCTCCTTTTTCAGGAAAGTGAACGGTGGGGTAAACGAAAAATACGGGAACGCCGAACTGGTTTGCCTGTTGGAATGCCAATGAGCTGTCAGAATAATCCTCGAATTCAGGATGACTGGCCCATGCGTCTAGGGACGTGTAATCCGGTGCTATTGAGATTTCTTCTTGTAAGGATAGACTCAGTCCACAGGACGTAAGCAACAATGCAGCCGCGAAGTTGAAAACTATTTGGCTTTGAAACCGCACTAGGCCTCTATGGATGCTTTATCACGAATGATCTGAGCGAGTTGATACGCTGGCAATACACCGCTTTGTCTCCAAATCATTTCTCCAGACTGAAAGAGGGTGAGCGTAGGTACGCCTTGTATGCGTAAGGCTTCAGCCAATTGCTGATTTTTATCCACATCAACCTTCAAAATAGTTACTGAATCGCCCATTTCATCAGCAAGTTCTTTGAGGATGGGCGCCATCATTTTACATGGACCGCACCATTCCGCAAAAAAGTCAATTAAGGTGGGCTTTGAGCTGCCTACGATTTCTTTAAAACTTGCCATAGTTTGGAGTTCTATTGTTATTTCTCGATCGGTTTTTTGCGTGCCCAAGCACCTATTCCTCCTTCGAGATTGTATACCGTTTTGAAGCCCATTGACTTCATCATCTTTGCGGCTTGTCCAGAACGATTTCCGCTTCTACAATACACGTAGACGGGCACATTTGGGTCCAATTTGGCTAATTCCTCCCGGAAATCATCACGGTAAAAATCAATTTGCGCTGCACCACGAATGTGACCCATGGCAAACTCTCTGTCCGTACGAACATCAAGCAATAAGCCTGTTTCTGCAGTATCAATGAGCGCCGCGAAGGCAGCTACATTTACATCAGCGTTTACGACACCATCCGACTGTGAAATTTCAGCCGAAGCCTCCGTTTTTGACTGACAGCTTACAGCGCCGCCCCAAAGGAGAAGTACCGTTAAAACCGTGGGTATCGTTTTTGCGCCCATGTGCATTACATTTTGTGAATCATAACGTCAGAAGCACCGCCACCGTTCATTCCATCTTCAATCCCCTTAGAAGCTAAGAACATGAGCGCTTGGCCAGAACGGTTTCCTGAACGACAAAAAACCACTAAAGGACGGGGCATTGCTTGAAACTCTTCCCAACGGGTCGGTACTTCATCTAAAGGAATGTTTATGGCGCCTGGAACAGGTTCCATCGCTACTTCGCCTGGAGTACGAACATCTACAAGTGTTGCTTCTGGGTGATTGATTGCTTCGTTGATTGTCATAATAAGTTGTATTTGATGCCAAAAGTACAGCTGCGAAAATCAATGCAGCGGAACTAATATCACAGTTTACCAAATAATGATTTGCTCCTCTTTCGCCTTAACTAAACCTCCATTCGTACAAACACCCCCAAAGGCTTCGACAAACTCTGGCATATTACTCATCGGCCCATTGACTCGGAACTTACCCGGGCTGTGTGGATCGGTAACGACCTGATTCTTTAAATATTCCTCACGACCGTGCATTTGCCAAACCTGGGCCCATCCTAAGAAGATACGCTGCTTATCTGTGAACCCATCAATGGGGGCCACTTCAGTGTCGCCGCGGTGTTTTAAATAGGCATGATAGGCTAAGGTCAATCCGCCTAAATCGGCAATGTTTTCACCTAAGGTGAGGCGACCATTCACGTTTACACCGGGTAGAACCTCATAGGCATCGTATTGATTGGCCAATTTTGTAGTCAGTTCATCAAAGCGCTTTTTGTCGCCTGCAGTCCACCAGTTTTCTAGGTTTCCATCGGCTCCGTAGTTTGCGCCCTGATCGTCAAACCCATGGGAAAACTCATGTCCAATAACTCCGCCAATAGCGCCATAGTTGATGGCATCATCTGCTTCAGGATTGAAAAATGGCGGTTGCAAGATTCCTGCTGGGAACACCACCTCATTATTTAACGGGTTGTAATAAGCGTTCACTATATGAGCGCCCATTCCCCACTCTTCCTTGTCAACGGGTTCCTCTAGTTTCGAAAGATTGTCCGCGGTAAAGTATTGAGAAAGCGCCTTGCTATTTTCAAAATAGCTCGCTCTCGAAAGGTCGAGATCAGATAGGTCTTCCCATTTGTCTGGGTAACCAATTTTGTAGGTAAAAGCATCCAATTTCGCCAATGCTTTCTCTTTCGTAGTATCACTCATCCACGTGAGACCATTGATTCGATCGCGGAATGCGGAACGCAGGTCTTCCACCATCGCTTCCACCTGTGCTTTGCTTTCTTCCGGGAAGTAACGATCTGCATACAAATGGCCTAATTGGTCCCCTAAAGAACCTACAGCGCCCTGTGCACGCTTCCAACGCGGATTCATTTTCGGAATTCCACGTAGTATTTTACTGTAAAACTCAAAATTCAGCGTTTCAAATTCGTCGTTCAACGTATTCGCCGCGGCATCTGCGACGTGCCATTGGTAGTACTGTTTCCAAGTTTCTAAACCCGATTTTGCGCAAGCTTCATTGAATCTACTAAAGTATTCTGGTGCTGAATTGATCAACGTATCCGAATGCACGCCTACAGCCGCGACATAAGCCGTAATGGGCATGTTTGGTGCTAGCGCCTGCCATTGCTCGAGAGTCATGGGGTTATAACGTGCCACAGAATTACGCATTTCGACGCGGCTCTTCATGGCTTGTGCCATGGCTTTTTCCAGGTTATAGATGGCATCTACGTCCCAATCTTTGCCGACAAGTGCGGAAACTTTCGCGATGTGATCGCGGTATTGCTGTTGCAGCACTAGACTGGCACTATCTTCTCGTAAATAATAATCGCGGTCAGGTAGACCAATTCCGCTCTGGCCAACATACAAGGCGTGTGCTGAGGAATTTTTCGCGTCCGTACTTACGTACATCGAAAGCGGTGCACCAATACCATTGAACTTATTCTTGCCCATCAATGTAAAGAGCTCCTCTAGAGATGCCACGCTACTTACTTCTTCGAGGTACGGCATTAATGGCGTTAATCCTGCCTCGTTACGCGCAATGCTGTCCATAGCACTCGCGAAGAGGTCACCAATCAACTGTTCATCCGTGCCTTTTTCATACGTTCCCGCACTAACTTCTTCGAGGATGGTTTTTAGGCGGTGTTTGTTGGTTTCAATCAACTCATTGAACCTGCCCCAACGGGTTTCTGTTTCTGGAATTGGGTTTTCGTCGATCCATCCGCCTGCAGTGTGCTGAAAGAAATCCTCACACGGTGCGACCGAAGTATCTAGATAATTCACATTAAAGGCGTCTACTACCGACGCTTGTTCTGGCGCTGTACAGGCCACTATTACTAACGGCAACGCTAATAGTACTTTTTTCATGCTCTGTGGTTTATGCTTAAAGGTCTAAGCCTTTCGTTTCCAAGTTTCGAAGGTAAAGGAATATTCGTGATTTTCGTCTGCAGGATGGTGCAGCGATGTAATGCATTCGAACGGACTTTTATCCCAATCTGGGAAGTATGCGTGCCCCTCCAATGTTGCGTGAACGACGGTAATTTCTAGGATATCCAGGTACGGGAGGGCCAATTCATAAATCTGTGCACCGCCCACAATAAACGCGTCCGCTTCATCTTTCACCAACGCTAAGGCTGCTTCAAGACTTTGCACAGACTCACAGCCCTCCGCTTTAAAATCTGCTTGCCGACTGATCACGATATGACGGCGTTTCGGAAGTGGTCGACCGCCTAAACTGTCCCAAGTCTTACGACCCATAATGATCGTCTTACCGGCGGTATGACGCTTAAAGTGTTTCAAGTCATCCGGTAAATGCCAAATGAGGTCGTTGTCTTTACCTATGACGCGATTTTCGCCATAGGCGACGATAGCTTTCAATACCATTACACAGCAACTTTACCCGCAATGTGCGGGTGTGGATCATAACCGACGATTTCAAAGTCGTCGTAAGTAAAATCGAAAATATTGGTGACGGCAGGGTTCAATTTTAATTGCGGCAGAGGGCGAAAATCGCGCGTTAACTGCAGTTCTAATTGTTCGATGTGGTTATTGTAAATGTGCGCATCGCCTAAGGTGTGGACAAAATCGCCTACCTCTAGA
>JGI26087J52781_1000114_pt1 | contig 9803 bp, 7 predicted proteins | sample SaaInl33SG_5_DNA_FD_52781 | JGI IMG/M metagenome (IMG submission 52781) | reverse complement strand
GATGGNATTGGAATACCCGAGGATCGCCACATCGAGGCGCTGAGCCGTTTTTCACAGGCCGGCGGCGGCCCTGGCAGCGGGCTTGGCCTCGCCATTGCGGCCCGTGTGATGAAAAATCATGGCGGGCAGTTGAGCATCCTGCCCTCCCCCCGTGGCGCTAAAATCAAGCTGAGCTTTTCTTTGCTGGACATATGAACCTCTGACATGACCAATTTGCAGCCCGTTTGCTCCAAGCTATGCGTTTCGCAGTGGCGCAGAAGCAAACAGATGATAGTCTGACCCTCATAAACCAGCGCGGTTTGTCCAAAATTTATAATCCCATGATAGGCGCGGCCTGTGGGGGAATTCACGTGGACGGCGGCGATGGTTATCGAGTTTGTCAGTCAATCGGAGAACGCATGAAACGCTCGCAAGTCAACGACATTATGGTGCAAGCGGATGATATGATCCGCAGCTTTGGCTTTACTCTGCCGCCTTTTGCCTATTGGTCGCCCGCGACGTTCAAACGCAACGCCGCCGCGGCGCGGCCGATCATTGAGGCGCAATGCGGCTGGGATATTACCGATTACGGCGCCGGTGATTTTGAGGCTTTGGGCCTGTTTTTGTTTACCCTGCGCAATGGGCGTTTGGCCGATTTGCAGCGCGGTGGCGGCATGTGCTATGCGGAAAAACTGTTGATTTCGCGGCAAGATCAACTCTCGCCGATGCACACCCATGTCATCAAAGCCGAAGATATCATCAACCGTGGCGGCGCGACTTTGGTGGTGGAGTTGTTTGGCTCTGACGCGGAAGGCCGATTTGCCGAAGATCAGGGCGGCACGGTCTATTGCGATGGCCTGCGCCGCGATTTTACCCCCGGCGAGAAACTCCGCCTTGCGCCTGGTGAAAGCGTCACCCTCATGCCTGGCGATTGGCACGCCTTTTGGGGCGATGGTGGGGATGTGTTGATCGGCGAGGTGTCCACCGTAAACGACGACAACACCGACAATATTTTCCGCGAACCCATCGGCCGTTTTTCCGACATTGAAGAGGATGAAGCCCCAAGGCATTTGCTGGTCAGTGATTATGATCAAATGTTGCCCGCCGGATAAAAAGCGGTGCGCTAGATGAAACATAGTGACATTTCGCGTCCCAAGACACTAAACTGCCACGCGCAACCCCATTCAAATGCCCCCTCAATTATTCTCTAAGAGGTCTGCCGCATGAGCACTATTGTATCCATTGATGTCCGCCTATTTCACATTCCCTTGGCTGAAGTGCTGGTGGATGCCAAACATGGCGACCATCATATTTTTGAGTTGATCACAGCAACCGTCCACCTCGAAGATGGGTCTTCTGGCACCGGCTATACCTATACAGGCGGCAAAGGGGGACATGCGATTGCCGCCATGATTTCCCATGACTTAACCCCGTTTCTGCTGGGCCAATCGGCGACAGATGTGGAAGGTCTTTATGATGCGATGCAATGGCATGTGCATTATGTGGCACGCGGCGGCATTGCCTCTTTCGCCATTTCAGCGGTGGATATTGCGCTATGGGATTTGCGTGGCAAACGCAGCGGCCAAGCGCTTTGGCAGATGGCCGGTGGCGCCGCGCAGTGCTGCAAAGCCTATTGCGGTGGCATTGATCTTGGCTTTCCCTTGCCAAAACTCTTGGACAGTATCCAAAGCTACCTGGACCGTGGTTTCAACGGCGTGAAAATCAAAATCGGTCAACCCAGCCTGGCGGAAGATATTGCCCGCATAAAAGCGGTGCGCGAGCTCATCGGGCCAGATATCACATTCATGGTGGACGCAAATTATTCGATGACGGTCGAGGAAGCGATCACCGCAGCCGAGGCCTTTGCCGCCTATGACATCACCTGGTTTGAAGAGCCAATCATCCCCGATAATTATCAAGGCTACGCTAAGATCAGCGCGGCAACTGGAATGCCCCTGGCGATGGGGGAAAACCTGCATACCATCCATGAATTTGAGCAGGCGTTTGCGCAGTCTAACCTGAGTTTCATCCAACCCGATGCCTCCAATTGCGGCGGCATCACCGGCTTTCTCAGGTGGCCGCGCTGGCCGAACAAGCCGGTGTGCCGATCTGTAGCCACGGGATGCAAGAACTGCATGTGAGCCTCGTTTCCGGCCAAAAGAACGCCGGCTGGATCGAGGTCCATTCCTTCCCCATTGAGCACTACACAAAGCGCCCCCTCGTCGTTGAAAACCACATGGCCCTTGCCCCAGATACCGCCGGGATCGGCGTGACATTCGACTGGCAAAAACTTGAGGCCGCGGACCTGCTGACCCGCTGATGGATGCCCCCACCTAGAGTTGCCCAATCCCCTGCCCTCTAGGCCTCATGCCAGCCACGGTGACCGTCCGCCTTGTGTGAAACTAAAGACCTCTGCACAACGCCATTGCAACACGACATGAGCGCAGCGCCTGCCGGGGCGCAGGCAGGCGCTGCCCGGTGTTGCCACCGGGCAAAGTCATTTGGCTTGGCGGTTGGAGTATGCGGAGACCTTAACCCGTCCCTTTCACATTGTGAACCGCCAGAAACCATCCTAACTGTACAGCAACAGGGAAAATGGAGGAACAGAGCATGCACTATCGCCCGAATGAAAACAGATATGACAAAATGGTCTACCGAAAATGCGGCCAATCGGGGTTAAAGCTCCCTGCAATTTCATTGGGCCTGTGGCATAACTTCGGTGAAGACTTCCCGCATCAAAGCAAAAGAGAGATCTGCCAAGCCGCTTTTGATGCGGGCATCACGCACTTTGATCTCGCCAATAACTACGGCCCACCTGCCGGCAGCGCAGAGACTGCTTTTGGTGAAATTTTAAGAACAGATTTTTCAGGGCTGCGCGATGAGTTGATCATCAGTTCAAAAGCCGGTTACGACATGTGGCCTGGACCCTATGGAGAATGGGGCAGCCGTAAGTATTTGATTGCGTCTTGCGACCAATCGCTCAAGCGCATGGGCCTCGATTATGTGGATATATTTTATTCGCACCGCTTTGATCCTGAGACACCTCTTGAGGAAACCATGGGCGCCTTAGATCACATCGTCAGATCAGGACGGGCGCTTTATGTCGGCATTTCCAGCTACAACAGCCAGCGCACCAAAGAAGCGGTGGCCATTCTCAATGATCTGGGAACGCCCTGTTTGATCCATCAACCAAGCTATAACATGCTAAACCGCTGGGTTGAGACCGATGGGCTGCTAGACTGCCTGGATGATTTGGGAATTGGATCCATTGCCTTCACACCGCTGGCACAGGGGCTGTTGACCAACAAATACATTGGCGGCATTCCGCAAAACAGCCGCGCTTTGCAAGGAAAAAGCCTCGATCGGGACAAGCTGACAGAGGAATTGATCGGCAATCTTCGCGCTCTGAATGACCTTGCCCAGGCGCGCAATCAAACATTGGCGCAGATGGCGCTGGCTTGGGTGTTGCGCGGTGGACGCGTGACCACTGCGCTCATCGGCGCCTCGAGCGCGCAGCAGGTGATCGACTGCGCCCAGGCCGTTGAAAACCTTAAATTTACCGNTNCNGAGCTCGCNGAAATTGACCTTCTGTCCGGCGACCNGGGCATAAACTTATGGGCGCAATCGTCTGAGACCGCCTAGACTTCGTCTAAGAACCGCAGCAAAGCGTCCCAAGATTTGCGCTCTGCTGCGGCGTCGAAATCACGAGAGCCTTCAATTGTGAAGGAATGGCGCGCACCGCCAAATACTTCGGCATTGTGCACCACCTCTGCCTCCTGCATTTGCTGCAAAAGGCTTGCCAAATCGTCCATGCCAGACACTGGATCGGCAGATCCATGCAGAACCAAAATTTCACCCTTAGTTTGCGTGTAATCTTGGCCCTCAGGGGTGGTTAATCCACCATGAAAGCTCACAAACCCATCCAGATCGCTCCCGGACCGCGCCGCTTCGAGAACCGCAGCGCCGCCAAAACAATAGCCCATTAAAACAGTCTTACCAGCGGTGTTAAAAAGGGCTTCCGCTGCGGCGATCCCGGCATTAATCCGATTGCGAAACTCATTTCGATCTTTGTACAAAGCACCGGTTTCTCGGCGATAATCCTCAAATCCTTCCAGCTTTGCATCGACACCAAAAAGATCCAAAGCCACCGCATTATAGCCTAAATCCGCCAGCATCCCGACGCGTTTCTGCTCATAACTGTCCAAACCATTCCAATCATGAATGATATAGACTGTGCCTTTCGGCGCCGACCCTGCCGTCATAGCATAAGCGCTAAACTCCTTATCACCCGATTTATAAACAACCGATTGGCTGTGGCCGCCTGCGAAGGCAGCCGTGGCAGAAAAAGCAAAAGACGTCACAAGAGTAAACCATGAGCGTGTCATATTGAGAACTTTCCAGTTTGAGATACCGCCTCAGCGTAAACCCAATTCCAACCTGCGTAAACAGATATGATAGCTGCGATCCTAACCACTTTGCACACCCAGAAACCAACGCCACATCCAACTCTCATTATGCATTATCAAGGGCTATGGGCGCGGAGTAAAAGGGGCCCTACTCAACTCACTGCCCGCACAGTCACCCCACCGTAAAAGTGGCACCCGTTGAAATCACGGGGCATCAAAAACGCTCCTAAAACTTCGCAAAACTCAACAAACAGGACTACGGCCAGCGGGCCATCCGTGGTGATGGTCGGTGACCTGTGCATTTGATCACAAATTCGTGATAAATTTTTTGCCATTTATTTTGCACCTGACGCCCTCTTTTTTTATGCTTAGATAACGAATCTGCGGTGTGGGGCAGTGCNATTCGTTAATTAAACGGCCGAGACGACAGCTGGGGAGCCTATTCTAAACAGGTTCAGATCAGGATGGTTTCGCGTTCAAACACAAAGATTTTTGGCACGATAACGTGCTGCATGAGCCAGGACCAAATTAGATGCCTTTGACAACCNTCAATCCAAATTCTACGGACATCGAGCACCTTGCATCCGTAGATGTCGAGTGTTCAGGAACTCACATAGGTGGCGGCATTTACCTTGCGACCTGAATGGAGAGTGTTTTGTCATACGGAGAGGCTACAAAACCGCCCGCCCCGTCTCAAGCTCGTTTTGTCTGACAGTGCCGATACAAGTTCCAATTTAGTTGACTAGTCTGAAGTTGCAACGACGCATATGCGCAAAATCGAACACCCCTTTCAATTTTTCGCCTGACCGCTAGTTTATTGAATAAGTTTCCAACTACCGAAGGATTAACCGAAGCCCATGCTTCTATCCGTAAGCGATCTGCACAAGTCTTACGCCGGACCTGATGGCCATTTGCCTGTTCTGCGGGGTATCCAAATGCTTCTGGCGCGAGGCGAAACACTTGCTCTCACAGGCGAATCGGGCAGTGGTAAAAGTACATTGCTCCACATTATTGGAGGCCTCGATCAACCTGACAGCGGTATTGTGGCAGTTGATGGTGTGGACATCGGGGCGATGGATGATGCTGGGCGCGCAGGCATGCGCCGTGACAAGGTTAGCGTAGTTTTTCAACAGTTTAACCTGATTCCATCCCTGACCGTGGCGTCCAATATTGGGTTCCATGCCCGCCTTTCAGGCCGTTTGGACCAAAACTGGATCAAGGAATTGGCAGACCGGCTGGGGTTGTCTGCACAGTTGGGGAAATATCCTGAACAACTTTCAGGCGGTCAGCAACAGCGTGTCGCGATCGCGCGCACCTTGGCGGCGAAGCCCGCACTCATTCTTGCCGATGAACCTACTGGCAATCTGGATGAAGAAACAGCCGACAAGGTGATGGAGCTTATGATGACCCTTGCGATAGAAACTGATGCTGCCCTGTTGTTGGTCACCCATTCACATCGGCTCGCGGGACGTATGGGCCGCCGCTTACACTTGCGCGCAGGCCAAATCGAACGTGCTGAAGAATGACAAATGCGGGTCTTTTAGCGTTGCTGTCCCATTGGCGTCGCAATCCGATGCAGTTATTCACGTTGGTGGTGGGGCTGTCTTTGGCGACGGCGCTTTGGTCGGGAGTTCAGGCGGTCAACACAGAAGCGCGCGCCTCATATGATGCCGCCGCTGAAACTTTGGGTGAGGGGATGTTCGCCCAGATCATTGCTCGCACAGGCACAATACCGCAGGAAGATTTCATTGCCTTGCGACGTGCGGGCTGGCTTGTCAGCCCTGTTGTTGAAGGGCGATTGGACGGCATCCGTTTGATTGGAATAGATGCCCTGACATCGCCGGGTGGTCTGACTCCTGTTGGTCTGAGTGACGGTAAGTTGACGGTCGATATGATCACACGAGGTATCTTGTTTGCGACCCAAGAAACACTTGAGCGGTTGGGTGAAGTAGATGTACGCAAATTCCCGTCATCCGATGTGGCACCTGCTGTTATTTTAACAGATGTTGGCACTGCACAAATACTGTTGGGATTAGATGGGCAGATTTCGCGCCTAATCGTTGCGCCACAACAACCGATCATACAGCCCCCACTTGAAGTGATCGCCCCAAATTTCGAACTGATCCCGCCTCAAAGTGGATCGGACGTGGGGCGTTTGACAGACAGTTTCCATTTAAATCTCACGGCGTTTGGTCTCCTCTCGTTTGTTGTGGGTATTTTCATCGTGCATGGCGCAATCGGCCTCGCATTTGAACAGCGTCGACCGGTCATTCGCACTTTGCGCGCACTAGGATTTCCCCTAGTACACCTGATCGCCCTTATCGCATTTGAACTGGTAGGCATCTCAGTATTGGCTGGCATGATCGGCGTCGGGCTTGGCTATTTCATAGCTGCCTCGCTGTTGCCTGACGTTGCTGCCACTATATCGGGTCTTTACGGGCAATCGATTTCAGGCACCTTGCAGTTTCGGCCGGAATGGTGGGTCTCTAGCCTTCTTATTGCTGTGGGTGGTACGGCTTTGGCTGCAGCCGCGTCGCTTTGGCGCTTGGCATGTATGCCCCTCCTTGCNTCGGCGCGGCCACATGCTTGGGCGATGCAGGCCAGGCGTAGTCGCCTGATACAGGCTGTGTTCGCTATGTTTCTTCTNGTTGCAGCCAGTCTGCTAGGCTGGTTGGGCAGTGGGCTGGCGGCCGGCTTTGCCATGCTTGCCGCTCTTCTGATTGGGGCGGCCCTTGCCCTACCCGTTATATTGGACGGTCTACTTACCGCTGGCGCGCGGCATGCCAAATCTATTATTGAGGAATGGTTCTGGGCGGATACGCGCCAACAACTTCCAGGCCTGTCGCTGGCGTTGANGGCGCTTTTGATCGCGATGGCTACCAACGTTGGTGTTTCTACGATGGTGAGCAGTTTCCGATTGACCTTTACAGGGTTCCTTGACCAACGGCTTGCTTCAGAATTTTACGTCTATGCGGATGACGCGCAACAGGCCGCCAGCCTGCGCGCCTATCTTGAACTCCGTGTTGACAAGGTTCTGCCAATTCAGTCCGCTAATCAAGACATCCGCGGCCTTCCATCTGAAATCTACGGTCCTATCGCCCATGCAACATACCGCGATAACTGGCTTTTTTTGGATGCTGCACCCGACGCTTGGGCGCTGATTGAAGCAGGGCAGGCGGCCGCGATTAACGAACAACTCGCGCGTCGCGCGGGCATCGCGATTGGTGATGAAATTACGATTGCAGGGCACCCCTTTAAAGTTCTCGGTATTTATGGTGATTACGGCAATCCAATCGGGCAGGTCATCATTACTGAAGCCAAGTTTGCAGCCCTATTTCCCGATATTTCCCCCCTTAGTTTTGGCGTGCGCATAGATCCGTCGCGCGTGACGGCCCTATCTCTCGATCTTGGCACACACTTCGGCCTCACTGAGGTAAACATGATCAATCAAGCAGGTATCAAGGCGTTTTCATTGGCGGTGTTTGATAGGACCTTCACGGTGACCGGTGCGCTCAATATACTGACACTCGCCGTGGCGGGCTTTGCCATTTTGATGAGTTTGTTGACCCTCGCTACCATGCGCATTCCACAACTTGCCCCTATCTGGGCTCAGGGAATTAGTCGCGCGCGGCTGGGCCGTTTGGAAATCGTCCGTGCCGCCCTTTTGGCGCTACTCACCACGGCTCTCGCATTGCCGCTAGGGCTCTCGCTGGCATGGACGTTGTTGGCAGTTGTCAATGTTGAGGCCTTCGGATGGCGTTTACCGCTGTTCTTATTCCCACTGGACTACGCGCGCCTCGCTGTTTTTGCGGTGGTCGCTGCTGTTATCGCCGCGCTCTGGCCTGCAACAAAGCTTGCTCGGACGCGGCCAGCGGATTTGCTGAAAGTGTTTGCAAATGAACGCTAGAGTCTTTCTCCTTTTGCTTTGGCCCATCACCGCAAGTGCACAGGGCTTCGCGGGCCTCGGCACTGATGTCGACGGTTTTTCGTCTCCGCAGCGCCCAGCACAATTTGATTTTCCGATCGATCATGGTCCCCACGATGATTATCGGATTGAATGGTGGTATCTGACTGCTAATCTCGAAGGTCTTGATGGGACGCCGTACGGTCTCCAATGGACGCTGTTTCGCTCTGCGCTTACGTCAGATGTTGGCAAAGGGTGGTCCTCACCCCAGCTGTGGATGGGGCACGCGGCGGTAACCACTCCTGACGCGCATTTCGTGACCGAGCGTCTTGCCCGTGGTGGTATTGGACAGGCGGGGGTACAGGCCGACCCGTTTGAGGCCTGGATTGACGATTGGCAGCTAGTAGGCCCCGATTTTGCAACGCTGACCGTGACGGCGAGTGGGCCGGACTTTGCTTATGATATGGTCCTGAATTCAGANGGCCCTTTGGTATTTCACGGCGATGAGGGATACTCGGTAAAATCTGCAGAAGGACAAGCTTCTTATTACTACTCTCAACCGTTTTACGCAATTGAGGGAACCCTGATTCTTCCGACGGGTAGTATAAAAGTCGCTGGTGATGCTTGGCTAGATCGCGAATGGTCCTCTCAGCCGCTCTCTGACAATCAAACGGGATGGGACTGGTTCTCGTTGTCGTTGGAGGATGGCAAATTAATGGGATTTCGCCTGCGCCAAACCGATGGTAGCTACTATACCTCTGCGACTTGGATTGACCCTAACGGTACCACAACTTCCTATTCCAACAGCGCGTTTGAAGCTGACCCGGTTGCGATCTCTGATGTTGGGGGACGCGATGTGCCGACCACATGGAATGTGCGGTTGCCTGATCGTGGGGTGGATGTCGAGGTGACTGCGATAAACCCACAGGCATGGATGGATACTTCAGTCCCCTACTGGGAGGGTCCGATTATCGTTCAAGGCAGCCACACAGGGCGCGGCTATTTAGAAATGACGGGTTATGACTAGCGTACAAAAAAATGAGGCAATTTCAGATCAAACTCGGTTCAAGTGGGCAGGTTGTATTTGTAGCGTCCGTAAATGACAAAAAAACTCGCTATGTAGCTGAACCGTGCCGCTTGTCTCACTGAGTGGCGCCAACTATTGAGCGCATAGGTTCAGGCTGTGCCAGCAATCTGATGCGAGTTTTCATTAGTTTGACAGCATCCTCGCTTGTCCTTTAGACTAAGCCTTGTTATGTCTCCTCGCGTCGCTTGCGCTCTGCGTCGTCCCATGCGGTCAGTGCCTGATAATCGGGGACAAAGCCTAGTCCCTTTTGCGCATCAGAAGACGCCACCCCTTGAGAGGTAACGACGTCGATCACAGCGGGCGCATTCTCAAGGCCACGGCGGATCGATGCGGCTAAATCAGCAGGATTTTCTACCCTTTCGCCATGGGCCCCTAGTGCACGGCCCATAGCGGCATAGTCAGAATGGCGCAGCGTTGTGCCCATCAC
>JGI26087J52781_1000108_pt1 | contig 9928 bp, 14 predicted proteins | sample SaaInl33SG_5_DNA_FD_52781 | JGI IMG/M metagenome (IMG submission 52781) | reverse complement strand
AGCGGCAGCGGCCTTATCATCAAGACCTTCTTGTGTTGCTCCTACAAGACCTACGCTTAGCATTAGCCATACAATAAATACGTTCATTTTAGTTCCTTTCGTTGGGTTTCGTAGTAGTTTAAGTTAAGTCCACAATCTCACAGCTATCACCAGAACACGCTAATGTCTGACTTCCTGCTGTATTATCTTCTTGTTCATACTCTGAAAGCTTAGACCAATCAATAGCAGAAGGCATAAGAGAAAGCAACGTCTCATAGTCGGACTTGCCTACATCCTGGTAGGGAGCTTGCTGGTAGGTGTGCTCAGAGAAAGGCAGGAAAGATACACCTGACATCTCGTCAAAGTGTTCATACACAAAGGCACCTACTTCGAACCACTCATCACTCTTGACGTTAATTGTCACGGATGGCTTATGTTCACACCATGCACGTTGATACGCTAACCACATCTCCAGTTGTTCAATGGCAGTCATATCAGCAGTGACTACGGCACCCTCTGGAGCCTTCATAGGGAAGCTAAACACTGTAGTAGCGTCAGGCTTCATTACGTCAGGCTCATTAGGGATACCCTGGTCCTTCATGAACTGGGTGAGAGGGTCTTTGTTGTCACCTCTGACGGTGCGAATGTAGTAGGCACTGTGTCGTGCGTGGATACCTGAGGCACTATCAACAAGCTGGGATACTGTTCCTGAGGGCTTAACACAAGTAATAGCAGCAGAGACAGGAATACCAAGTTTAGTAGCCCACTCAGCGTTGGTATCAACAGCGACTTGCTTGAGGTGCTCAAGGGTCTTCTCCAGTCCTTCATTCTTGGTTGTCATAAGAGGGTTATCCATGATGCCTGTCAACGACACGCCTAGCAAACGCTCTTCCTCTGTGTTACGCTGCCAGATCTTACGCAGGTAAGGAAACTTAGTATAGCTAGACTGGATCGTACCCAAGATAGTAGCAAGACGAACCTTATTCTCAAGCGTCTCAATACTGTCAGTAGCACGTACAACTACCTCCGTAAGGTTACAGAACTGGTATGGACGCAGGATAATCTCGCTGCACGGGTTGGTCCCAAAGTCATACGCTGCATCACGTCGTCCATTCTTAGCTGCTTGCTTCTTAGAAGCCTCACGATTGAAGATACCTCGCTCACCTGAGCCTGACTCTACCAATGCCATCCACTCACGCATAAACGATAGGCTGTCTGGCTTCTCAGTGTAAGACACAGAGTTGTTAGCCAATGCACGTTGTGGACCTGTTTCCCACCAAGCACCTGACTTAGCGTGACGCATACGATCATCACTCAGGTTTGATAGCGAGATCATAGCACTGCGGCGTACACCACCTACCACTACAACTTCACCAATCTTACACATAATGTCATGGCACTGCAGTGACGATAGCTTACGCCCTTGTGCTTCCTTGAATGTGCGGATAGTGAAGTTGAATAGATCTACTAAGGGCGCTGGGCCTGAAGCACGACCACCAAACGTCTTAAGCTTTGCACCTGCAGGTCGTATCAAACCAACATCCCACTGAGGAATCTCACCAGCCCACAGGAGTGCTAGAACTTGACGGAACGCCTTGGCCCAACCTTCTTTACTATCCTTGACGACAACGGTAGTTTCACTTTCATACAACTCAGGGACTTCAGGGAGCTTACTGATGAACTGACGCTCAACACTGAAGCCGACACCAGTACCGCAGAGCAATATGAACATAGCCTCATCGAAGGACTTAGGGTCATCTACGGGTAGGTAGCTACAGTTGTAACCAGCTGTGTTGTCTCGCTCAAGCGCTGGGCCAGCTGTCATCAAGGCTCTCATGGAGGGCATGACAGAGAGGCCTGTGATAGCATCGCGCAACTCTTCTAGCGTGTTCTGTGGGACTTTACCCAACACTAGGTTGTTAATGTAGCGGCCTACAGTCTCGCCCCAGTTCTCACGGCGTCCCTCATCGTCTAGCCAACGTGCATAGCGTGAGGTGTGAATAAATGCTTGGTAGTCTGTGGGTAGGTAGTTGTTCATCGGTTATCCCCTGATCCTTTTAGTTTACCGCGATTTAGACGGTCATTTAGCTTCTCAATGTTTAGCTCCATCACTTCATGAAGCCCTTTACCGTAGATATTAGATAGTGCAGTGCAGTAGAATACTACATCGCCTAACTCTTTGAGTACTTCTTCGTCGCTGAACTTAGTCTTATCTCTAATGAGCTTCTTGACCTTCTCTGCTACCTCTCCCGCCTCACCTACAAGGCCTAGAGTGTTCTCAACAAGCCGCTCTGCACCCTGCGTCAGGATCATGGTCTCTACCCAATCGCTGTAGGCTTTTACTGAGTCAAAGTACTTCTCATCGTCTTTCTTGTCATAGTAGCCCATACCCTCTAAATCATCCTCTGTTATCATCTACTGCTCTCTTCCTTTGTTCTACACTAATGTTAGACACTTCTACGTCGTCAATGTCGTAGAATGTGTCCGTTACTAGGTCTGCCATGTCATCAATGTAAAACTCTTCATGTGCTGACAGGATGTTATTATCCTCATGCACAGTAAGTCTAAAGTTAATATCGAAGGCCTTGCTACGCTTCTTCACTCGTACTTCTCCTTCATAGCTTCTCGCATTCTAGCTAGATACCAGTTAGCCTTTTCTAGGTCTTCTTTAGGGTTACTCTTGTAGCGATATCGGTGTTGGTACTTAATCATGTTGCCGTGGCAGTAGCCAATAAAACCCTCTAGGCCCAGTACCTGCCTGATGTAGTCAATACACTCAATGCCACCTTGATTATAGTGCTCAGGCTTCTCTACAGGATCATAAGACTGTACATTAATTGCAGAAGCTACCTGTGACAGGTTATCTAAGTTCCACTTAGCCATTACTTGCGCCTTTCAGTTTTAAGAGGTATGCGAGTTACACTAGATGTAACACCTGGTTCTTGCAACCACTCTTTGGGGATTATTCTGTGTGACCACAAGAAGTTATTCTTTTCACACCACTCAAAGTATCGTGTCTTAGCTCCCTTGTTAAGCTTCGCTTTTGCATTGGAGAATACAAAACGTATGTCTAGCTCTGGGTGCTGCTTCTTTATCTCTAGGTGTTTGCGCCTATCATCAGGAGTGAAAAGACCCTTAGCCTCAATGATGATTCCATTATCTAGTTCGTAGTCGGGGGTGTACAAGCGGTACTTTAGATCTTCCCACTCAATCTTGAGCTTTTCATATCTAACCTCTTGCTGTACACCCTCCAAGAACTCTGTAAGACCATCCTCTAGGCCGCTACGATATGCACCTGGATGATGTCGTCTCAATCAAGGTACTCCTCTGCAATGTACGTATAGTCCACCTCTGGTGGGTTCTTCGCTGCACTAGGGATGCTAGGACGTGTCATCAGATTAGTGTGACACTTATGCTTGTAGCTGCAGAACTTACAACCACTGGGCAGTACCTTGTTACCAGTAGGCTTACGTCTAAAGGTTTCTTCAACAGGCTCAAAGCAGCGCTCAAAGGCATCGCCATTCTCAATGTAGTTCACAGTATCCTGAATGTCCTGAAGCACAGCATCCCTGTCTACTTCAGAAGCATCTACATACTTGAACTGACCATTGCCTTTATTGACAGCCCACCAGCCGCCTACACCAACACCCGCAGCCTCTGCATAACCTACAAGCTGAGGTATATAGCCAAAGCTGTCACCCTGCTGCATAGTGTCTAGAGAAGCGAACTTGTTGTTGTAAGACCACGGCGATGCAGACTTAACGTCGTCCACCTTACCATCCATGAGCATGTCATACTCACCCTTGATCTTCTGACCGTCAGGCAACTCCAGTGTAACATAGTCACTGTCTTGGTATGTCACACCTGATTCAGTTAGAATACCTTTAAAGACAGCCTCAACAATGTCACCTAACATCATATTCATCAGGAAGTGAGGTGGGAAGGGTGTCTTATCTTCTGGATCATTCTTCTCAAACCAAAGCTGACACTTAGGACGCCCAATATTAGACATACGTAGGCGAAAGTCACCACGTGGTCCGCTATCGAACTGCTTAAGTAGTGCAGCTTTGACATCGGAGGCGACCCTATCAGCCACCTCCTCTGAGAACGAAGTCTTTCCAGCTACAGCATTCTGAAAGAAACTGTAAATCTTTAACTCCGCTGAGTGCATGGATTAACCCTCAACATCTACAATAGAGCCTACAATGTCAGCCTCTTCATCAGAGAGGCCTTTGTCTCGCTTATCGTAGTGTGCATCCATTACTTTAACATTGATGCTCTTAACAATGTCGTCAAAGCCATCCAAAGTCTGGTAATCAGCATCGCCCACCTCAACAACATCAGATGTAGCTGTTGCATTTAGATAAGCGAAGATGTTTCCATTCGGTAGCTCTGCTGTGTTGGCGGTAAAGGAAAGCAAACCTGTGATGGGAAGTACATTACGACGTTCAAAGGCTTTTAGTGCCGCATCAACAGATTTAATCGAAGATGCATTCTTGATGTCATAGATAAATGGAATGTCTTTATATTCCTTACCTAGCTCTTCGCCCTTGTCGTCTACAGGGTTATCCAAGGAGATCAAACCCATGAAGACACGTGTGCGCTTAACTGCTCGCATCAAATCCTTTGTTGATTCTGGTAGAGCATTAAAGTCCTGCACATAGCCACTAGGACGGCCCAAGTTGAATGTACCAAGGGTATCAGGCATATCGTTACGGAGGTTGTTAGCCAGAACAGTCTTACCCATTGTATTGGTTTCAGAGTACCACCGTGTCCACTGCTCGCGTTGCAGGAACATACGGACAGTTACAGATTCACTATAGACTGTTTCATCCTCTGAAATACGCAGAGCAAACGTACCTACAGGTAGAACCTCCATGTTCATCTTTTTACCATTCACATCCACCATAGACTTCATAGGCACTTGGATCTGTGAAAGGCGGCTTGTTGAGGGTCCACTGGATGTGCCCCCACCAAGGTTAAGACCCATTTTCTCTGCTAGAGATACCTGGTCATTTAGTACTGCTACATCATTGCTCATCTCTGTTCCTTCTTTGATAAGCGTTTCAAGAACGGCTAGTTATACCGTCATGTACCCTATACGTCAACTACTTCTAGCCAGTTAGGGCCAACTTTTGACTCTAAAAGTAAGGGTACATTCATCTTCACCCCGTAGGCTTCTTCTATCAAATCATTCAGTCCTCCATTCATCTCTTCAATTATCTGTATGACGGTCTGTTCTTCATCAGGGTGTATATCAACAACAGTAGAGTCGTGTACTGTATTTACGAGTAGCGACTTTAAGTCCCACAGGCGGCGTTCTAGTTCAATCAGAACAACAGGTACAACATCACCTGTAGCAAACCCCTGCACAGGATAGTTCTTGATCATAGTGAAGTGGGTCACACCGCCACGCTTATTACGTTTTACATCAGGGAAAGCATACTGCCTACCAGAGACGTTTGTAATCTTGTTAAACCTAACAGCCTCATCAGCCAAACTCTTATGCCAAGCAGCAATGCCCTCGTACTTCTCAGTGAAGTGTATGTAGTACGCCTCTTCAGCCTTACTCCTGCCATACCCTGTAGCGCCAAAGAGGGGTGCAAACGTGTGCGCCTTAGCTTCCTGGCGTGACGTGGGCTGTCCTGCCTCTGAGATAACACGTGCAGTGTAACTGTGTACATCAAAGCCAGACTCAATCTCTGCCATAGCCATAGCGTCCTGGCTCAGGAATGCTGCAGCACGAAATTCTAGCTGGGCAAAGTCCGCTTCCATGATTTTACCGTTATCCCAGCGTGATACAAATACCTTCTTCACAGGGAAAGTACCGCCACGTGGCATGTTTTGCATGTTAGGGTTACGACCAGAGAAGCGGCCTGTAGCTGTGATGTGCTGAGTAAGACCTACGTGTAGCAGTCCATCATCCTTGGTGAACAGATCAATACCCTCCACAAATGTAGACAGGTAGGAACTGATAGCGTTCAACCGTTTGTAACTCTCTAGGAACTTGATAGCATCCTGCATGTCGTTGTTCTTAGCAGTAGCTACTAACACATCCAAGTTATCCTTACCTGTGCTAAACCCATTAGCAGAAACCCAAGCAGCGCTGGGCGCACCAAACCCCAAGCCCGCTATGTGGTTAGTCTCTTTGAGGCCATACCCCCGTGCATCACATGCCTTACACTTGTTAGGCTTAGCATACTTAGTGCCATCCTTTTTAGTCTTGTATGTCTTAGCAGTACCATTGCAGTCCGGGCATGTGAACGCCTTAGTGCGTTTGATGATAGTACTGTTAGCAGCTACAGCATCCTTGAACTCCTTTGGTGTCTTAGTATGCTCAAAGATACCAGCCCACTCCTTCTTATTGTTCATGCGGCGAGAGAACACTACCTGAGACATCTGCTCAGGACTACCTAGATTGATAGGCGTATCACCCATGAGACGACGTACCTCATGCTGAAGGTGTGTCTCTAGGTCTGCTTTCTCCTGTTCAAACTGCTTACGTACAGCATCTAAGGCATCTCTATCCACCCTGACCCCTGACATGTACATTCTTGTAAGGGTTTTACACGTTTCGAAGGTAATGTCTCTGACGTTGCAGAGAGACTCTGCTTCAGCCGTTGCGTAGTCTGCTTCAATGGACCAGTACAACTCACGAGTAGCGTCAAGATCAGCACGAAGGTAAAGATTAAGCTCCTTGAGGGGTATCTCATCTGTGTTATAGCCTTCCTTAAAGTAGTTCTTAAGTGTGTCACTCTTCAGGTGCTTTAACTGACGCCGCTCAGTACACGCATCAAGTGACAGGGGTAGCTTCTGCCCACGTAGTAGGACGTATTCAGCTAACATAGTGTCGTAAACAGGCCCATCATACTTGAACCCGCACTCCCACAACCACATCAAGTCATGCTGCGCATTGTGCATGATCAGTAGTGTAGTCTCGTCAAGCACACCCTGAATGAACTGTCTGTTTAAACCTGACGTATCCTTACGCTCTTTATGGTCCAAGGTAACTGTATGCACCATAGTCTCATCTTCAGCGTCCTGAAAGCCTACCTGTACTAACTTATTGCCCGTCTCATACGGATCTAAGTGTAGCTTACCCCCTCGTGTGTTTGTTGTATTCTCTACATCAAGTACAAGTTTCATCCTCTGCCCTCTCCTCTATGCGGTGTATAGACTTCTACCGCCGTCTAACTCACAGTGTACTACACCGTGCCATCCACCCTTAAGCTTATTCTTAGCAATATTCAAGTGTCTTTGGTTGTCCTGCTCCTCTGCACCCTCAACAAGAGGGTTCTTACTGATCAAAACCATCAGGTCAGCCTCCGCTGCTTTACCTGTTTTAGAGCCTTCCATCATAGACTGATCTACATAGACCTTACCCTCTGCAGTAGCACTAAGCTGAGACATCCACACAATACAGCACCCATACTGCTTTGCGATGTTACGTGCATAAATCGCTGCATCCTTCAGGTAAATGTCTGACTTGTCGGTGTTCTTAGTAGCAAACTTATCACCCATGTCTAAGATGAGAATGTCAGGACGTTCCTGTTTAACTACAGACTCAACCCACTTCATGTCTTTGTTTGTGCTATCCTTGATACGAATGTTCTGACGTACAGGCTCGTAGCGAGACTTGGCTAGTGAGATGTTACCCTTAACCTCTTCCATCGTCATGTTAGCGGCTGCACTCAAGTAACGTGCACCAACACGTGATGAACCCTCTTCGTTACACAGGATCACACACTTAGCACCCTGATGCGCCCAACCATCTGGGCCAGCAATTAGTGATGCATGAAAGCTAGTCTTGCCTGTGTTAGGACGCGCACCCACGAGCAGTAAGTGACCTCCTGATACACCCTCAACACGGCGTCGTAGGCTAGGGATGTTAAACTTCCACTGTGTCTGCAGATCGTTATCCTCTAGTAGAGCATCAACACCAATGTCATCCCACTCAATGCGCAGGTTAGGTGTGAAGTCATTCTTGTAGTCGTCTAACAGTCTGCGTAGTGGCTCTAGGCTCTGCTCTGTACCGTTCACAAAGTCGAAGCCTAAGTTCGCTACCTTCTCACCTACATGCTGTTGAAACAGGGTGCCAAGTACTTCCTCTGCAATGTCCTCCTTGATAGTGCTCTCTTTTTCTAGCTTACGAAATAGATCTGCGTATGCTGTCTTGGTAGCGGTAGTCATAGTCTGGTTCTGTGAGTAAAACAGTGCCTCTACATCTGCTACACCAAGGTCACCCTCATACTGTTGCATTGCGCTATCAAGCGTCTGCTTTATCTTACGTACATCTTTCGTGAAGATGCTATCAGGGCAGCGAATACCCTTGTGTTGATTGTAGAAGTCCTTGCTCAGCATTGTCTTGAGTAGTGCTAGTTCCATCATCGTTCTTCATCCCCATATATAATCCGCTCTATGATAACTCGTAAGGCTATGTAGGGCCAAACAAGTGCAGCAATTAAGGCTGCATTAGGAGCGTTCTCCTCGTCCGTCGCCTCTAGTACTACTAAGTACATAGCTGCACCTAGAAGGTACAAAGCACCTGCTAAGTAGTATCCTGTGTAGATCAATTCACTGTCCTCTTCTCATTCATAACAGCATTCATGATATCCATGCGCTGCTTTACATCCATAAGTGCTAAGTACCTCTCATGATACTGAGACATCAACCTAGTACACTCCTTGTACAACTGATTGTACTCATACTCTAGATTTTCTAACTCACCAACCATACTCATGGCAGATCATCCTCTCTACGTACTAACATAAAGGCACCCTCTGAGCTATCTAGTCCCGCCCTTATGTCTAACAGTTGATCGTAAGACATGTAGATCATGTCCATCTCTTCTGTGTCTAAGTTGTACTGCCTTATGAAAACACTATCGTCTTCACATATAATGACCTGAACATCATGATATGCATCGTGCTTGTCTAGACTAGTGATAATAGAAGCGTTGCTTTCATACTCTACTGTGTACACTGTCACTCTCCTTTTGCCGATCTTCGTTGCCGATCTTCTTGCACACCACGGGTGATCTCCCTCCAAGAGATATGCCCTAGTTGTTGTGGTCCTTCTGGTGTTTCATCAACTAGCCAGATACCTAGCTCGTCAGTGTCAAGCGTAAGGTTTAAGCGGCCTGTGACCTGAGTAGCTGCGCTGCGGGTTGCGTTGTAGTCACTCATCATCTTGTCCTTCCATAAGAGCCTCCCATGATACAGGAAACAACTCAGACATCTTGTAGTGGATAGCCCATGCAACGTGCTGTGTTTCCACCTGTGTATCTTTAGCACAACGTAGTCGGCACATATCAGCAAAGGCATCCAGTGAGCCTGACCAGTAGAACTCTGTCATAGTAGACTGTGGCAATACCATCCGTGCCATCTCAGGTGCTACACCCTCATCAAGTAGCTGCTTGTAAGTCTTCAGCATAGAGTCGTTCTGATAGTCTACGTTTGCGTTAGACTTTACAATCCCCTCACTACCCTGCTTCACATTATCTGCTCTGCCACGCCATACGTCAGGTGTGTAGAACTCAGGCTCCTCATCTACATAGCGACGACTAATCTCATTCCACCGTAGGAACTTATGCTTCACTAGCTGTCTGGCTACAAAGATGGGTGCCTTGACGTGGAATGATGCGAATGCGTGACCGAATGGTGACAGGTGTTTGTGTTTGGCTAGGTATTTGACCAGCTTGGTGTCACGCTTTGATAGTACATTAGGGCCACCTACACGCCCCTCAAACTGGCTTTTCTTACCAAAGCTGACCCGTGCGGCGTTCACAGTTGTTAAGTCTGATCCGCAGTGGTCTACGTATGTTGCTTCAATCTGTGTCATTCATAAACTCCATTGCTTCCTGCATTCTCTCTTCGTCACGCATGATATTAACATTAACAGGTGCAAGACCTAAACCCACCAAGGCTTTGTCGTAAGCCCTTGCTGCTTC
>JGI26087J52781_1000092_pt1 | contig 10726 bp, 9 predicted proteins | sample SaaInl33SG_5_DNA_FD_52781 | JGI IMG/M metagenome (IMG submission 52781) | reverse complement strand
CCTGATCTTAAGAAAGAACGACCAATACCAATACCAGCCCCGCCAAAGGGGAGAGCAACAAGATTGACAGGATCAGCAAGGCCAGCGAAAAAATGTTGACCAAAAGTAGCTTTAGCAAGTATCTCGCGCCTATCAATGTTTTCATCAATTGCTCGTTTCATCTCGACCATATGCTCTGAATTTTTCGCATACACCAAGTCATCACGATAGGCTTCATAGCCATCAATGTCTTCTAGGGGCCGATATGAAGGATCTTCTGTGTCACGAAACTTAACTTTATTGCTTATGTATTCGACAATCGGATCGTATGTGTAGCCAAGAGACGCACCCATAACCTCAAAGAAGTTTGGATCGTCTGACTCAAGCTGTGTTTGTGCGCCACGATAGAGAACTGTATTGTGGCTAAACGGATCAAAACTCATTAGCAACATTCTTTCTTATGTCATCGAGTGTAATGTAAACCAACTCTGTCGTATCTGACTCTGGGCCATCACCTTTTATTGTAGTTATGAAAGGACGCGGTGTCCCGCTACCATCAAGCTCAACAACCATATAAACAATATTTTCTGACTGAGAAGTTCCAGAGCTTCGCACTGGCATTAGTCGCACTCGTTTAGTGCGGAACAAATCGTCATCGGTTCCAGTAACCAAACTAGCTTCACCACCAGCAGACTCAACGGCTTCAATAGACTTAGAAATCTCAGCACTCTTACCAATTGACAGAAAGTCATCTGTTTCACCGCGACCAGAATCTAATCTAAATTTAGCGTCATTGATGCCAAAATTTGTTGAGAGCATCTTGTTCAATACAGAAACAACAACTGGCATTTTGCTCTCAGGAAATGCGCCAGTTAAACCTTGACGAGATCTGTTTGCCTGTTGAAATGCTGGATCTATAACAACGCCACTCAGCTTATGATAATGCTGTTCAAAGTAGCGTTTAATGTCAGACTCTATAACATCTTTAGATTTTCTAGAAACAATCTGATACTGGATGTATGGCTTCATTTCGTAAGCAACATTAGGATTTGGCGTCTCGCCAGTAAGGATTCCTTTCTTATCAACAGAAGTCACACGAGCAACAAAGTTGTTCAAAGACTCATCGCCAAGAATACTTGTTTCCATAACGTTATATTTATCTGGTTCCTGAACTATAGATCTATGTCTAGCCAAGATAACGGGAAAGTTTTTATAACCTTCTGGATCCATAGACGTTGCAAATAGCGCGGCATCTAAAACGCCAATTTCTTCAGCACTCATGCCAGCATTCAAAAACATATTTTGTGATTTTGTACTGCCCTCTTGAGCTACAGAACTAAATTGTCCGTAATACTCTACGGCTTGTTGCATTGCGCTTTCTGAAAGAACGCCAGTGCCATTAGCTAAATTCCTAACAGCATTAAATACACTAGATGGCAAGATACCTGTCTGAACAGAAATCTTGCCCCATTCAAACCTTTTCTCAAAACCTTCGCCAAAAAAGTATTCAGGACTAGCTTTGCTTTTAGTTATAGCTTCTTCAATAGCCTCTTTATTTGCCTGACTTGCAGGGTTTGCTGTGCCACTACGAATTTGTTTGATAGTTTCTTGTTTATCCTGTGAAACCTTTGTAGCATTTGCTACTTTTTGTTTTGCATTTACAAACTTACTAAGGGCTGAGGTTATGTTTTGGAAATCTTCATCGTAATTTGCTGTGTTGATCATGGTATCAGCAATAACTTTAAGATCATCAGGCAGGGTAATATCAACGCCCACACCTTCATTGACAATGTACTCAGACACATCAGTCATTTTATTAAGGTCTGTCATATTGTTGAGCTTAAGACCTAGCCTCTCTTGGAGTAGATGCCTTGCTTTTCTGAACTCTTGGTCAGTAGCACTTGTATTGCCAAGGACAGCGGCTTTGCCCTTAAGGTTAGTCTCAAATTGATTTAACAAAGAAACAGCTTGAGGAAAATTGCCTGAGCTTAAGGCATTGCCAATTTCTTCATTAGCTTTGTTAGATAGATCAGATAAGCCAAGTCTAACAGCTTCTTGTTCTTCTGCTCGTTGTTTATTAAGCGCACTTTGTTCTTCAGACTCCGTAAGGCTTTTTTGGGTCTGGTCAACACTAAGACGAGATTGATATTTTGAAAGAATGTCACCTACTGCATCGCTGAAATCATTTAGCTTATCATTATCAAGAAGCTCTTTAACATCAGCCTTAATGTAATCAGGCAGATCTTCTAGGCCAACGCCTCCGGTTTGAATAACCTGTTGCACATCATTTACAACGGTTAATGAACCATTATTTTGTCCAACCTTGGCAACAATTCTTTGGGCCGTGCCATCAAAAATTGCACTATCTAATTCTTTTGTTAGCGTATTAACTCGTGACGGCGGAAAAAGATCAGGCATAGATAAAGCCGATTCTTTTATTTGTTTTATTCCGGCGTCATATGCTTCTCGCGCATCTTCTGATGATGGTGTTTTTCCCTTAACAAAATTAGGTCCAGCGTTCAAAGCTCTAATTGTTTTTGCGTGTTCAGTAATGCTTACAATAACAGAGTCAGCATTATTTCTTCTTTCCTGTTCAGCATTTTCGCTAGTAAGCGTCAGCTTATAGGAAGCCTGTAGTGAGCTACCTACTTCGTTTATAATGTTTGAAAATTTAGGAGCCGCACCCTTTGATGTTGACTCAACAAACTTGCCAAACTCTTCATCAAAAAGAGATGCGCCATCTGGTGTATAACGATACTGTTGAGCTAACTCAGCCGCTTTTTGCTTAAAGTCAGACTCAGTTAAGGCAATATACCTACGCTCAATAATATTATTGTAAGCATCTTGAGCCTCAGTTCCAAAACCTTGAGGTATCTGAAACGCTTTTGGCTCACCTGTTTCGGGATCAAGGCTACGCAAATCAGCTTGAGAAGCCGCTTGCGCTGTCTCAATACCTTTCTCTCTAGCTTGACGCTTTAACTCATTAAATGACCCTTCGATCATTGAGTCGGCAAGGCTACTTAAACCACGCCAAGATGCAGATGCACCAGTGTCGGCACGAACAACACCGATATTTCTAGCTACGTTTTTTCTTTGTTGTCTAACAACAGCCATTATTAACCACCTGCTTTATACTGTTTGTACCGCCAAAACCCAGTAGCAATAGAAGTTCCAGCACCAAGAAGACCAGAGGTCATTGCAGAAGATCCTTTAGAACGCTCCATGCCAGCCATTGTTTTGCTTTGAGAAGCCTCTGCTCTGCTTTGAGTTTCAACTGCCGCAACATCTGAAAAGGCAATCTCCTTCTGTCTATCCATAAAAGCCTTCATAGAATTGTCAGAAGGGTCTCTTGAGAGAAACGCGGCAAACGCTGTGTTGGCAGACCTAGCTGTTTCGTACTCACGCATCCTGATGTTGGCTCTTTGCAAGCCTTCAATTTCTGATTGCTTTGCTGACTGCTCTAGCTGTTTAGCATTGAATCTTGCTTCACTTGCTCTGGCTTTCCCTTCTTGAATAGAAGAAAGCGCAGACAAACCACTCATAGCAATCTGTATTCCAAGCATGCTCATTAGAAAGAAACCTCCGCGATTATACCGTTTACTTGCAATGGCAAAGGTGCTGTTTGAGTAATCTTAATTACAGGATCCTTGCTATAACCCAAAAGACGAAACTCCTTCTTGCCTGTCACCGCTATCCTTCCCAAGCTAAAGTCATCAGTAACCTGACGTATTACAAGGTTCTTGTCATTAATAGATAGTGACAACGTATCAAGCATATCAACAACAACTCGATTAACAGAGCGAGGTTCGCCAGTAAGAGGGCCACCACCTATTTGAGCATCAATAGGCAACGTCCTTGCCTCTACATTAAAGTCAAAACCAATCTCCGCTTCATCTATCTCTTGAACATCAGATACATCCACGTTGCCACTAGCTACAGTAAACTCACCAAGATAGTCAGTACCGTTAACAACCTTTACCACAGCACCATCATCAAAGTGTGATGACACATCAAACACACCATCAGTGCCAGAGAATGTATCCGAAAAGTCCATGTTCATAGAATCGTCAAACTCCATTAACACAAACTTCTTTGTGCCAGCACCAAGATCATACTCACCTATGCAGAACAGCCTTTCATCTACTGTGCATATTGATTGGAACTTGCCAGCAGTTGTCCACTCCGACCAGCCAGCGCGTTGCTCTGCTCGATTAGAAGTGAACACAGCAATCTTGCCAGTGTCATTAAGAACAAAAGCATAAGACTCTGGGCGGTTAATTGCACCACGCAAGATACACATCTGAACGGGATTGCTAATCAAATGAGGCGATAGAGTAGAGATTCCTGTGGCAACATAAGCCGCTTCTTGATCAGAGTAGATGTACTCTCTGATAACAGAGCCAGTTTTCTGAGCGTATATAGTCGCACCGTCAAAAGACTCTGGGCGAACAAAGCTACTGCCATAAGGAGTCTGACGCCGGATCTGCGCATTTGTTGGCGTAATTGGTTTCTCTGTGAAAGACGGTATGTACATCTCTGATGTTGATGTAAAGATCTGCAAGTCACGATTAGATGTTAAATGACGGATTGTATTAATCTCACCAATACTAGCGGTNAGATCAAGCGCNTCAGCGTCATCNCCATTGTTNACATCAAAGTCAAAGTAAGATCCTGATTTACTCGCCCAGATCCCGTCTGGCTGGCCTATCGTGCCAGCAAGCCACAATCTATTCTCATGCAACGTAACGGCGGCTGGGAAGCCTCTGAGGGACGAATAAGACTGCTCTCCCCACTCAGTTGTAGGTGCATGTGTGACAATCACTGGTGAACCACCACCAATCTCACTATCGTTTGCACTAGCACCAGCATTAACTACAATGATGTTTTCATCAATAACTTCTGTAACTGACCTTGTGCCGTTGATGTTATTTGCTGATATGCCACCAACTGAACCAGCTTCACTAATTGTAATCGAATCATTAACAGATAGACCATGAAGCGGAAAAGTAATCTGTATTTCAGAAATACCAGAGGTTGTCTCAACAGCATCGTGGTTAAGATGAACTTTTAATTCATTGGTTATGTTGCCAGTAGCTTGTGTTGCAGACTGAACAGAAGTAATGCTGATCTCATTATCGTGATAACGTAGAGTTACGCCTACATGCTTTGAGTCAAGGTAGTCGCCACCAGTTTGAGTGCCAGTGGTGTCAAAGTAACTTGAGCTTGTAGTCACTGTAATGCCATTGCCAGTAGTAGCAGATGGATCTAGCGTCATGCCGACAGGCTGAAATGAGTAGTGCGGCTGTTGCACACGAAAGCCATCAGCACTTTCATCAAACTCAAGCGTGTCCATTTGAAATGTAGTAAGGCTAGTACGCACCAACTTGCGCGTCATAAAGCTCTGATGCGCTATGAACATAACATCACCAGCTTGAGCGTAAGTTAGCTCTGGCAATATAGCCTGAGTTATAGGCAAAGCCGCAGAGCTTGAGTCTTGTGTGATGGTTTGAATTAAAGACACATCACCAGTAGACGGATCAATCTGAAAGATTCTGATCTTTAAGTTCTCAAGACTAACGATGTAACGCTCATCATCAGAAAATATAAACGGAACAATGCGCAACTGCTGAGTTACAGACGAGCTTACTGTTGTATCAAACTCATAAATCTTCTTTGTGCCATTGCGCTTTAGAAGACCACCCTCATTACGCAAGAAGAAGTTCTCAACCTTCTGTGCCGCATTAGCATAGATAGGTGTATCAGTCCTTGAAATCAAAGACGGACTGATCTCTCCAAACTGAAAGTTGCTGATAGGAACGCGGATACGAGCCATTAACTGCGCCTTTCAGTAATAAACCTCGATGTTGGGATTCTGCGTGTAGTCTGCTGTTGGGCATCAATGCTTCTGGCTTTTGCCATAGATTGACGAGCAGATGTTTGCATTAGTTGCGCAAGACTTGCGTTACGCGCAATTGATGTAGCAAAGATGTTTGCCATTCCAAACTCTACTGCAACGCAGAAGTAAGAAGGCCAATCTTGTTCATCCGGCCTGTATGTGTAGTCAGCGATAACAACATCCTGATCTGAAGTGTCAGCATAGATCTTGTCACCATAGATTTGATATTTAATCGGAAGGTCATTAACAGTAACTGCATGAACCATTAGCACATCGTTAGGCATCTGATATGCATGATCGTATCTGCCAGTAGGGGCATCAACAAGTTTGTTAAGAACCGCTTGGTTCGTTGCAAAACGCCAGCGAGTGTTAACAAGCGCAGACCTTGCAAAGTCCTCATACATATTCACAGAGACAAGTGCCTCTGTGCTACCCTCATCGAAAGAGGTAATCGGGTCAGCCCCGATCAGAATTAATGCTCTTGAGCAAATATCAATTGCTGAATTTGCCGTGGTGCTTGTTACTGCCATGTGTAGCGAGGGGGGCTTTCACCCCCCTCTCCCTGTTAGTCTGTGTCGGTAACTGTTAGAGCAGTACCGTCTGCTAGATCAACGGTTGAACCATCGTTTGACAGAACAATTGTCCATGCCATTGCTGGTGCATTGTTGTCATACACAGCTACCAAATCTCCGACATTCATTACAGATGCCGCATCATTAAAGTAGCCAGAAGCACGAACTAGACTTAGAGCGTCAACACTTGAGTAATACCAAATGTTGTAGCCGCCGCCACCTGCCATGCGAGTTAGACCAGATGCTGAGTAAGCCATATTCTAATCTCCTCTAGTTGTTGTCTAGGACTTCATAGATACCGTTGTCATCAATAACAACCGCACCCATTGACATCATAGAAGTTGCAAGGTGTGAGACACGCTCTGGAACGTAGTTCAACTCAGTAGTAACGTCTGCGCCAACACCCAGACCCACAGAAGATGTGTGGTATGCGATGTTCTTACCAGCAGTTACGGCTGATGTTGAGAAGATCTTGAAGCCCAAGAACTCTTTCATGCTCATGCCGCCAGCGTAAGGAAGATTCTGCTCACCAACAAAGTCGCTAGAAGCGAACTCAGTGATTGCAAACAGATCAGCATAGCCTTTCGGGTGCATAGCAAGATAGCGTCCACCGTCCTCTGGGATGTCAGCAGAACCGAATGTCTCGAACAGAGACAGCAGGTCAGCCTTTTCCAGAGCAGAACTTGTGTCGTGGATCTGAGTTGAGTTTGCGCCAGCATCCATTGCTGTAAGCAAGATCTCGTCAGTCTTACGACCAAGTGCGGCGGCGGCAGATTTAGCNACNGCCTGACGCTCATCAATNTTGGTCTTAAGCTCATCGAGCTTGTCGATGTACTCAGCCGCATAGTAGTCAGACATTGTGGCTTCCACATTTGTATGTGTTAGCTCCATTGGGGCTACCATGCCGTTGCGTGATTTAGTTGAAGCAGAGCCAGTGCCGATCTTTTGGAAACGAACTACTGAACCTTTCACATTGCCAACTGTACGCACTGTGTTCCGCAATTTAGAACCCATGCGCTGATATGCCATGTGAACCTCTGATTCAAACTGTTTAATAAAAGCGGTGTCGATTGTATTCGCCATCGAATTTCAGTCCTTATCTTAGGGTTAAAGTTTTGTTTTTGCGGTTGTCTGCGTTAACATCCTCAACGCGAGTATCCTTGCGGGTCGCTCAGTGCATTACAGGCCGTGTATAATCACCCATAACATTATTCTGTTTCTCTGTGCAACGCACAAAACGCATCATTGTGTGACCATTTACTTCATACAAAACCTTGTCAAACGAGAAGCCGCACCAGCTTAACCACATAATAGTCGCGTGGTGATCTACTGGAACGTAGTTTTCTATGTACTCATAGCCGCCTTGAAGAAGCTCAATCGTTTCTGAACAGCCACGCAAGAAAGGACGGAAGTTATTTGTAATACCGTGCGTCCCAAGTAACCAAACAGAAGCACCGTTGTTGCCATTAGGAACCGTCCCGCACATTGCGATAGGTTGCTTGTCTAGCATCACGGTGTATGTTTCTGCACCTTCTGTTGCAAAAGGCTCTGTAAGAGCTTCTAGCGGCTGTAATTCGTGTATTAAACACTCACGCAGATCATGCAATCGAAGGTCATCAGCAATGGCCTCNGCATGTTCGGGTCGGCTTTTAATTAACGAGAGCCGACCAACTCGTACCATTTCATTAGCCATACAGACGTTTGAAACCTTCATCCACCTGTTTGATGAAGCTGGCGTCACGTCTTACTGGATCATGATACCGAGGGTCAAGCATCATTTGCTTTAGTTCAGCTTCATTCGTTTGAGCCGCTGGCATACCTGTACCAGAAGGCCCATCTTGGCGCATGTTCTCCATAATATGCTCAAGGGCAAGAACACCATCTGCTGTTTCACACATACGCTCAATTGCACCTAGATGTTCTTCAGCAAAGAACTGATTAGCAAACAAGCTAACAGCTTCAGTCCGAGCAGTAGCGTTATCACCTAGCTTGCTCAACTCAGCATCATAGTCAGGCACATTGGCATTAAGAGCATCCATGTACATGCTCACGCCCTTTTGAAACTCTTCATTGCTATAGCCGTTCTCAAAAGAAGTCTCAGCCCACCACTGCAAAAGCTCATTGCCGTCAGCTTGCTCCATATCAAAACCTTCTGGCAATTGATAATCGCCAACAGATTCTGGCCTGTCTGCAAAGGCAGTCTCTTCAATTTCTTTCATAACAGCATTGCGTACTTCTTCGTCCTTCTGACCTAGCTTTTGCTCTAGGTTGCTGTACCCAGTAGCAAGGTCTTCTGGCGAATTAAACTTTTCTGGCAACCATTCTGGGCGACCACCATCTNCTTGGAGTAATGGATCCCCACCCTCAGTAACTACATCAGCGTTTTCAACGCCCTCAGTTGCTTGCGCTTCTTCAGTCATTTTCTCTAATCCTATGTGATTGACGGATGCGTGATTCAATGAGGCCCACGATATATCGCTGGCCTTCCATGTGACGCAGTTCCGCATCGGAAACCCCTGCGCCATTAACTTGTTCAATGGTTATAGATCTTAAATAGCTCAACACCTCCTCGCCACTTGGAGTGGCAAAGAGGCTGGCTATATTAAGACTAATCTTTTGATCTGCGTCACGGCTTCTTTGGAAACCATCAAGACCAAGATAGACTTTATTGTTCTGGGCCAATCAATTGTTCTCCTTGAGGTTGAGACATCTGTTGCTGTTGCATAGCCATCTGCTGTGCCATAGCCATCATTTGTCTGCGTTCCTCAAGGTCGCGGATCAGTGTATCAGGTACGCCAAACTTCTTAGCTAAGTATGCCGCAGTGTCTTCTGAGTTGATAAGTATGCTCATGACTTCTGGCCCAAAACTTCCCTGCACAAGCTCAAGCCAACGAGCCACGGAGGAAATGTCTTGATTGGCCTGTGCCTGTGCAAGAGGGGATACAGAGCGAACCTTTACTTCACGACCATTGATAGTCGGAAGCTCGATACGCCCTTGTTTCTTTAGGATGTAAACTACGCGCTGAAGTACAGGTTGAACCAACTCAGCTTGGAGTCTTCCAAAAGCAGAACCAATACGGCGTGACAAGTCGGCCATTCGTTCTGCAACTTCTGTTGCACTAGCAGGGGTTCGGTCAGGATTACCAAGCATATCATTGTACAATGCTCTCTTAATGTTGAGTCTCATATCAGACAACACAAGATTGGCAACGTCAAATGATCCTGCGGCACGAATAGGCTCAAGACCGCTAGAACCTGCGGCTTTTGGTATGACCGTTCCGGGGACCAAGTTAATNGTATCTGGGTTTACTACACCGTCATCTTCCATCTGATAGATGCCTGAGATTGCCATCTGAGCATTCTCAAGGATAAGCTCAATCGTCAGGTTGGTAGTCTTGATAGCTGAAAGCGCGTTGATAAGTGGGCCACGACCATATGTCTCGCCACTGCACTTAGACCAACGGAAACAAATAAATGGGTTTGAACCAACGCCTTTGTACTTCTCCTGACGGATAATCTCTTTGCTAGCGCACTCTATAGCATAGAAGAAATAAGCCTCTTCATTCTTTGCAGAGTAGTCTTTGCAAACAACTTCAAGGATTTTAATACGCTCGTCAGGTTGGTTGTTAATTTTGTCTTGTAATTTTTCACTGATGTTAGCCTTTGGATACATATTGGGAATGTCAGAGTTACGAACCTGACGCTCACGGAATACATGATCNATCTTATCATCTGGGCCAGAATCCAGAACAACGTGCGGCAAAGGTATGGCAGAGAAGATAACTGGGTTTATCGCATCCCCTTCAGCCACAGACAGTACGCCTGTTCCAACAGCAAGATCCATAAACGACTCGTGGACTTCCTGACCAAAGTTAGAGTTTTGAATAACCTCAAATACATAATCAGTGACTTCATCAAGTTCATTATCAACAGAGTCTCGCTCTTCCTTTGGGATCTCTGATCCAGAACGAAAGTCTGCCCAACGCGCAAAGTTAGGTACTAAGCCTTGTTGCAAGCGAGATGCAAACTCTTGCACACCAACAACCGCAGTCTCGTCAAAGATCTTATCGTCTCTACGCTGACCAATTGTCTCGTAGTAGAAAGACTCTCTTTGAGGCAGGGCATACTCATAGCACTCCTCAAACAAAGGAACGAAGTTTTCGCGCAATGTTTTTGCTTTTTCATACTTGCGCATATACATGCTGGCAACTTTGTCGTTACCGCCATGCGTTCCCATATTTGAATCTGTGTATGTAATCATTGATTAACCCTTATCTAT
>JGI26087J52781_1000088_pt1 | contig 10947 bp, 8 predicted proteins | sample SaaInl33SG_5_DNA_FD_52781 | JGI IMG/M metagenome (IMG submission 52781) | reverse complement strand
GGCTGATACCCGTCAATCTGACGTGATTAAAACGGCCTTCGAGAACGCTTTTCCCGGGGTGGCCACCTATTTTGGTCCGCTGAAAGTCGACTATCTGGATCGGTTTGAAGAAATTGTCGTCAGTCCAGGGATTGCACCGACGACCGAAGGGTTAAACGCAACAACCTCACCGCTGATTAGTGATATTCAGGTCTTTCGACGCGCGTGGCCTGATCATCAGCGATTGGTCGCGATTACCGGATCCAATGCTAAATCCACGGTGACTTCGCTGGTCGCCGAGATCTTAAAAGCCGATGGCCAAGACGTGTTAGTTGGTGGAAATCTTGGTCCGCAGGCGCTTGATCTATTGCCGGATCGAACTGACAAATCGATTGCAGTACTTGAGCTATCGAGTTTTCAGTTAGAGCGAACTCGACAGTTGAAGGCGACGGTTGCGACCTGTCTGAATATGAGTCCAGATCATTTGGATTGGCATGGTTCAATGATCGCTTACCATCAGGCCAAACACCGGATCTTTGAGGGTGTGGGTGCGATCGTCGTCAATGGCGAAGATCCACTATCGCAACCCTTGGTGCCTGATCAAACTCCGACCATCAAATTCGCCCTCCAGCATCCAGATTTCCATCGGTTTGGGATCATGGTTGTTGAGGGTATGGACTGGATTTGTCTGGGTTCTGAGCCTTGGATGCCAGTCGCTGATCTGCCCATGGCGGGACGCCACATGATCCAAAATGCCATGGCCGCATTTGGACTCTGTCATCTGTTGGGTGTCGAGAAATCGATCATGATCGCGGCAGCCAAATCCTTTCAAGGATTGCCTCATCGGATGGTGGAACTCCCGCCTGTCCGCGGTATTCGCTGCATCAATGACTCCAAAGGGACCAACGTCGGCGCTTCTGAGACCGCGGTCCGGAGTGTGGTGACGGCAGGTCGTTTGGTATTACTTGCTGGCGGAGAAAGCAAGGGCGCAGATCTCACCCAATGGGCGCAAACGGTCAAACAACATTGTGATCAAGTGTATGTCTATGGACGCGATCGCGATCGTTTTCAGGTCGCTCTTGGCGATCAGGCGACTGTGGTGGATACCCTAGATGATGCGTTTGACCAAGCCTTGGGCGGGGCATCAGCTGGAGACGTGATTTTATTCAGTCCCGCCTGTGCCAGTTTCGATCAATTTGATAACTATCAAAAGCGCGGTGATCATTTTATCCAACTTGTGGAGGCGCATCGTGAAGTTTGAGATTCGCCGCACGGACTTTATCCCGCTCGGCTTGCCTGATATTCACTTTGTCTTAGCGGCCTGCGCGTTAGCTTGTCTTGGCTTTCTGCTGGTGGCATCAAGCTCGATTGAGGTGGCCTCCGATCGATTCGGCCAACCACTCAGCTTCGCTGTCAAACATGCGGTTTTCCTACTGATTGCCTCGATTGCAGGGGTCGTCGCTTATTTGATTCCAACGCGTTGGTGGTACAACTACGCCACCTATTTCCTGTTTGCATCGATTGTCTTACTCGGGATCATTCTGATTCCAGGGATCGGTTTAACGGTCAAAGGTGCGACACGCTGGCTGAGCCTTGGGTTTTTCAATCTTCAACCGTCTGAAATCGCGAAATTTACAATGATGCTGTTTTTGGCGTCCTATCTCGTTCGTCGATTGGAGGAAGTCCGGCAAAAGTTCAGTGGATTTGTCAAACCGATGGCTGTGGTTGGTTTGATCGCCGTGCTGCTGTTGATGGAGCCTGATTACGGCACCCTGTTGGTATTGAGTTGTGCGGTGATGGGTGTCTTGTTACTCGCTGGCGCCCCTTTCACGCAATACATCGTTTTTGGCTCAGCCTTGGTTTCCGGTCTTATTGTGCTTGCGGTCATTGAGCCATACCGATTCGAGCGAATTGAAACCATTTTTAACCCTTGGGCTGACCGTTATGGCGCAGGGTATCAGATCACCCAAGCGTTACTTGCTTTTGGCCGGGGGGGCTTGTTCGGGATGGGTCTTGGCAATTCCGTTCAAAAACTGTTTTACCTGCCGGAAGCCCACACCGATTTTGTGTTTGCCATTCTTGCCGAAGAGCTTGGCTTGATTGGCGCGCTATTCACAGTGTCGGTGATGACCTACATGGTCTGGCGAGGCTTGTTGATCGGGCGACGCGCTGAGCTCGGGGGACGGCCGTTTGCGGCTTACCTGACCTATGGTCTGGTACTTTTGATCGCTTTACAGATCCTCATCAATCTCGCCGTCAATATCGGACTTGCGCCAACCACAGGTTTAACCCTACCGCTTTTAAGTTATGGCGGCAGTTCTTGGTCATGACCGCCGTCAGTCTTGGCGTCATTGCACGAATCAGCGCCGACAATCTCCCGGGAGGCCGATCATGAAACAGCCAATTTGCATTATGGCCGGCGGCACGGGTGGACATATTTTCCCTGGGCTTGCTGTTGCTGAAGAGTTGATTAAGCGAGGCGAAGTTGTGCACTGGATAGGTTCGAAACACGGGCTTGAAGGTCGACTCGTCCCTGAACAAGGCATTCCTCTGCATTATTTGGCTGTCCGTGGTCTTCGCGGTAAGCATGGCCTTCAGCGAATCACTGGACCGATTCGGTTAGGCATCTCGGTCATTCAAGCGCTGTTGTTGATGATGCGTTTAAAACCTTCTGTGTGTGTTGGCTTTGGTGGCTATCCTGCCGGACCCGGTGGCATCGCCGCTCGTTTCATGAAAATCCCTGTTGTGGTTCATGAGCAGAATGCGGTTGCCGGAATGACCAATCGTTATTTGGCAAAATTTGCGAAACGTGTGTTGACCGCATTCCCCGATGTCATTGAGGGTGCTGAATGCGTCGGAAATCCCATTCGTCCAGACATTGATTTGGTGGGCCGACATCGGATTGCCGAAGGTCATCAGCTTTCAGGAACCACCCGTGTGCTGGTCATCGGTGGCTCTCAAGGTGCGAGAGCATTTAATGAGCAGTTGCCTGAGAAACTCAAAGAGGTGGCCTCTCACTACGGGATTGAAGTGACTCACCAGACCGGTGTCTCAGGTCGCGATCAGGTTGAAGACCGTTATCAGGCGTTAGATCTCGACGCGACGGTTGTGGCCTTTGTCAGTCGCATGGCTGAGGCCTATCGCGAGGCTGACATCGTTGTCTGTCGCGCCGGAGCATTGACAGTCTCGGAGCTGGCGAGTGCAGCCATGCCGTCGGTGTTGATTCCGTTCCCGGCGGCGGTGGATGATCATCAGACCAAGAATGGGCAGCAGCTGCAAAATGTCGGAGCAGCGGTGATTGTTCAGGAAAAAGATTTGGATATCTTTGTCGCGAAACTATCCGACATTTTAAGAGCCCCAGAAAATCTCACGCAAATGGCTCGAGCTGCCCGATCTGTGGCTAGACCAGAAGCCACCATCACCGTTGCTGACCGTGTGCTGGAGGTTGCTCATGGTTAATCGGATGGGTCAAATCCAGCGCATGCACTTCGTGGGATCGGTGGTGTTGGAATGAGTGGGATTGCAGAAGTCCTGCTAAACCAGGGATATTCGATATCGGGCTCTGATTTAAGAGAGAGTCTCGCCACAGATCGACTGACGCGCCTTGGTGCAAGTATTTTCATTGGCCATCAAGCGTCCAATATTGAAGGGGCTGAGGTCGTCGTGGTCTCCAGTGCGATCGATCGCACCAATCCTGAGGTCTCCGCGGCCTTGGATGCCCGCATTCCTGTGATTCCAAGGGCGCAAATGCTTGCTGAGCTGATGCGCTTTAAGCACGGTATTGCGGTCTCAGGAACCCATGGGAAGACGACGACCACGTCGTTAGCGGCATCTGTGTTGGCTGAAGGGGGCCTTGATCCGACATACATCATTGGCGGTAAGCTGAACCAAGCCGATACCAACGCCAGTCTCGGTGCCAGTCAGTATATGGTTGCTGAGGCCGACGAAAGCGATGCGTCCTTCTTGGTTCTCAAACCGATGATTGCAATCGTCACCAATATCGATGCTGATCACATGTCGACTTACGGTGGTGACTTTGAACGGCTGAAGCAAACCTTTGTGCAGTTCCTTCAAAACCTGCCGTTCTACGGGCTGGTGATCGCGAATGCCGACGATCCCGTCGTCACTGAATTACTGCCAACGGTCGGTCGGAAATTTCTGACGTTTGGGATTGACTCTGAAGCGGATTATCGAGCGGTCAATCTGGTCACGGACGGTCTTCAAACCCACTTTGAGGTGATCTGCCCAAACAGTACAGATCTACGTGTCACGCTGTCGATGCCTGGTCGACATAACGTATTCAACGCGCTGGCAGTCATCGCTCTTGCCGATCATCTTGGGGTAGAACCCCGTGCGCTGACGAAGGCTTTGAGAGAATTCCAGGGCGTTGGTCGACGATTCCAACTGGCCGGTCACATTCAGAAACAAGGGGCCGAGATTCCTGTGATTGATGATTATGGCCATCACCCGAAGGAGCTTGAAGTGACCTTTGAGGCAGTCCGCGGTGCCTTTCCAGGGCGCCGTCTTGTGAGCGTCTTTCAGCCCCATCGGTATTCGCGAACCCAAGATTTATTTGACGATTTTGTGTCGGTTTTAAATCGGGCTGATGAATTGGTGCTGATGCCTGTTTATCCGGCGGGTGAAACGCCAATTGTTGGCGCTGAGTCTAAAGATTTGGCTGCGAGTATTCGACGGCTAGGCCATTGCCGACCCTATGTTGAGGGTGAATTTGANCAGGTGATTGAGCGGGTCAGTGCCCTTGTTGAGCCCAATGATGTGGTGCTGATTCAGGGTGCAGGCTCTATTGGTCGGTTGCCATCACAACTGGTTGCAACCCTTGGAGGTGCGCAATGAACTGGGCTGATGAGCGTGTTGCGTTATTGTTCGGTGGCTTGGGGTCTGAAGCAGACGTCTCGNGGGATGGTAAACAAAACGTTGCGCAAGCCATGCGTGAGATTGGCATCGAACCCATTGAGATCGATATCAAAGACGGCTTGCTGGAACCTTTGATGGCTGCTAACCCCACTCGAGTCTTTAACTTAGTACATGGACGTCCAGGTGAAGATGGCGTGCTGCAGGGGCTTTTATGCGCATTAGGCATCCCATTTACAGGCTCTGGGGTTGGCGCATCCGCGCTCGCTCTCGATAAGCCGCGTACCAAACAAGTCTGGGAGTCCTTGGGATTACCCACTGCACCGATGGTCGTGGTGAACGATCTCGAGCAAGCGGATATTTGTGTGAAGCGACTCGGGCCTGAATTATTTGTCAAACCTGCGCATGAAGGATCATCAGTTGGTGCGCATGCCGTTCATGGTGCTGATCAACTGAAGGTTGCGATTGAAGATGCCTTGAAACACGACACTCGAGTGTTGGTTGAGCCCTTACTCCCTGGACCTGAATTTACCGTTGGCGTCGTCCGCGGTCTGGCCTTGCCCGTCATTGGAATTCGACCCAGTTCTGAATTTTATGACTACAAAGCGAAGTACCAATCCAATGAGACCGAATATCACATTCCATCGGGCCTCAGCTCAGAACTTGAAGCAGAAGCTCAGCAATTGGCACTGGAAGCCTTCGAAGCACTTGGCTGCAGAACCTGGGGTCGAGTTGATTTTATGATGGATGAGACCGGCCATTTATTGTTGGTTGAATGCAATACGGTGCCTGGGATGGGTAGCCATTCTTTGGTACCCAAAGCGGCTCGTGCGTCTGGGATGGATCTTCCGATGTTAATTGAACAAATTCTCCTGGATGCGGAGGTGTCGCCATGACCATGAAACAAATCGCGAACCGCACACTGACTCATTGGAAAATTGTACTGCTCTTGGTTGGCTTAGGTGTCACCGGCTCAATCGCAGCGAGTGGACTGAGTCATCTGTTAAAAGATGTGCAAATTCGGCAAGTGCAATTACAGGGTGAACTCCGTTATCTTGACGCTGACCAGTTAATGCGTGATTTAAGTCTCCGATTTAATGGCAATTATCTGGACACAACGCTCGGTCAGGTGATTTCTGAGGTGGAATCTCATCCTTGGATTGCAGCGGCATCGGCTCGCCGTGTTTGGCCAGATACATTACTGGTGGAAATCACAGAGCAACGCCCGGTGGCCATCTATAACGACACTCAATATTTGGGGCTCTCTGGCGATTTATTTGAGCCCCCTGCGCCTGTGAGTGAGCCGTTACCTAAGCTCTATGGTGCATTGTCAGAAACCATGCAGGTCTACAGTCATTATGGCGTTTTTTCCGATCGCCTTGCTGACTTCTCTCAGGTTGTTTCCGTCTCAAGAGGTCATGACCTTGGCTGGCAGATTCAGCTTGAAAACGGGATTCGATTGCAATTGGGTCGGACCGATATTTTGGGACGGCTGGCACGTGCGCGTGATGTGTTGACGCACCTCGACCTTGAACGCCTTGCGGCACTCGAGGAAGTTGATGCGCGCTATGACAATGGCGTTGCTCTCGCCTGGAGGGCGCAACCATGAGTCATCTGCTGGTCATCGATATTGGCTCAAGTCAGATTACAGCGGCTGTCGCTGAGCTGTCTGACAATCGCCGAATCGTTGTCCGCGGTCTTGGGCGAGCGCGGTCCGGAGGCTTGAAACAAGGTGTCGTGATTCAGATCGACTCGGTCGTCGAAGCGCTGGTGCGTGCGGTGGCCGAAGCGAACCAAATGGCAGGTACCAAACTCTCCGATCCGTTGGTCTCGATCGGTGGCTCACATTTGCTTGGACAGGACATTTCAGGAACCGTGATGTTGAACCATCGCGAAGTGACTGATGTGCTNCTGACTCAGGCGATGGAACAAGTTCAGGCGCAAGCNCAAGTTCCTGAGCGGGAAATTCTCAGTGTGATTCCTCGCTCCTTTACGCTCGATAGTCAGCATGGAATTCGCTCACCGCAGGGCATGACAGGGAATCGGTTGGAGGCCCATGTTCATGTCATCACCGGTGCCACGCATGTCGTCAATAATCTGAAAAAATGTTTGCGCTTAGCCGGACTCGATGCGGCGGTTCTTGTCCCCTCGTCATTGGCAGTGAGCCAACTGGTCTTGCCGGATGAGCGAGAGCTCGGGGTTTGTGTCGCTGATATCGGCGTGGGAACCATCGACCTGATGGTGATCTCTGAGGGAGCGCCGGCATGGATGCAAGTCATGCCAATGGGAGGAGAGCTTCTGACGCATGATTTGGCAGTGGCCTTAAAGACCCCCCTGGGTGACGCAGAACACTTAAAAATTCAGTACGGCTATGCCCATACGAGCTTTGCTCCACCAACCGATACAGTGCAGGTCAAAAAGCTCGCTGATCGGCCAGCAGAGACGATCAGCCTGCAGCAACTCACTGCGTTTTTGCAGCCCCGNGTGGAGGAGATTGCCGAGATTTTAGGTGAACGGCTCAGGCAATCCGGTCGCTTTGAAGAAGCGTCGACTGGCATCGTCTTGTGCGGCGGAACGGCAGCGTTGCCGGGTATCGCCCAAGTATTCGAGAGTCTTTTGCAGTGCCCATGCCGGGTGCTGAAACAGGCCCATCAAGAAGGACTTGATGGGTTATTACAAGATCCAGCCAACGCGGTATTAGCTGGCCTTCTGGCGTATGGACGCGACCAGGAAGTTCGGCCGAAACCGAGATGGCTTGGTGCGCAGGGAAGCATGTTGAATCGGGTCCGACAGTGGATCCAGGGAAATTTTTAACTGAGAGGGTATAACAATGTTCGAGATCGTTGATCAAATCGAATCAAGCGCGGTCATTAAAGTGATCGGCGTGGGTGGAGGCGGCGGAAACGCAGTCAATCACATGTTGAAGCATGCCGTTGAGGGCGTTGAGTTTGTTGTTGCTAACACCGACGCTCAGGCGATGCGTGCGATTCCAGCAGATCGGACGCTGCAGTTAGGTGGNGACATCACCAAGGGCCTGGGTGCGGGTGCGAATCCTGATGTGGGTCGTAATGCAGCATTGGAAGATCGTGCAGCCATTGCTGAAGTGTTGACGGGGACTGATATGGTGTTCATTACCGCCGGTATGGGTGGTGGGACAGGAACAGGTGCAGCACCTGTGGTCGCTGAAATCGCGCGTGAAATGGGGATTCTGACTGTGGCCATCGTGACTCGGCCATTTGGGTTTGAAGGTCGTCGTCGGACTCATGTTGCCGATCAAGGGATTGCCGCTTTAGAAAAGCATGTGGACTCATTGATTGTTGTGCCAAATGAAAAACTGCTTCCAGTGCTTGGCAAAAATGCCTCTTTGATGGCCGCCTTCGCGGAAGCGAATAACGTCTTGCATGGCGCGGTTCGCGGGATTGCCGATTTGATTATTCGCCCAGGTATGATCAACGTCGATTTTGCTGACGTCCGCACGGTCATGAGTGAAATGGGGAAAGCGATGATGGGCACAGGCACGGCTTCTGGCGAAGAACGTGCAGCGAAAGCCGCGGAAATGGCCATTCGCTCTCCGCTGTTGGAGGATGTCGATTTATCTGGTGCGCGGGGCATTTTGGTCAATATTACGTCAGGCCCTGATTTTACCCTGGGTGAATTTGATCAGGTCGGTCATGTGGTTGAGCAGATCAGTGATGACAACGCCAATGTCGTGGTGGGAACTGTGATTGACCCAGAGATGAGCGATCAGATCTGTGTGACGGTCGTTGCAACCGGTCTTGGTGGCGGCCAGGCGCCAAAGACAGTCGTTGATAATGGTCCACTCGAGCGCGCGCCCAGAGAAGCTTATCATCCGACCAGTTCGGCAGCGCCTCAGGTGCTCAGAACCCAGGCGGTGGGCAACACGGCCTTAGCTCAGGAAGTGGTTGATGAGGCAAATTCTGGTCAGGAGATGGAGCGGATTCTGAACATCCCTGCATTCCTTCGTCGCCAGGCTGATTAATGGAGCAAACTCCACGCTTCGGCTCCGATTTGCAGGATGCAGCGGAGAAAAGCCTGTTAAACTAGCGGGCTTAACGGAGGAATGTTGAATTGATTGCACAGCGAACGCTGAAAAATGTCGTGCGAGCCACAGGAGTGGGATTGCACTCAGGTGATACGGTCTACCTGACATTGAGGCCTGCGCCTGAAAATCATGGCATTCAATTCAAACGCGTGGATTTGGATCCGCCTGTACTGATTCGGGCGAATGCAGACAGTGTCTCTCAGACAACCCTCTCAACCTGTTTGTCTTCGCCCGACGGTGTGCAAGTCTCGACCGTCGAGCATTTATTATCTGCCTTGTCCGGAATGGGAATTGATAACGCGCTAGTCGAGTGCAATGCCCCTGAACTTCCGATCATGGACGGCAGTGCATCACCTTTTGTGTTCTTAATTCAATCAGCGGGTGTGCGCGAGCAAACTGCACCGCGCGAATACATTCGAATCACGCATATTGTCGAAGTAGAGCATGAAGGGAAGGTGGCGCGTTTGGAGCCATTCAATGGGTTCCGCATTTCGTTTGCAATCGATTTTGATCATCCCGTGGTGGATCAGGGCGAGTGTAAAACCGTCGTCGATATCGATGAGGCATCCTTTGTCCGCGAGGTGAGCCGCGCGCGAACCTTTGGTTTTATGCGTGACCTCGATTATCTGAAAGCGAACAATTTAGCCCGTGGCGGTTCCATGGCCAATGCCATTGTGGTGGGCGAGGATCGCATCTTAAATGACGATGGACTGCGCCAAAACGACGAATTTGTGAAACATAAAGTCTTGGATGCACTGGGCGATCTGTATCTCGCTGGTCGTCCAATCATCGGCCACTATTCGGGTAATCGTAGTGGTCACGCACTGAATAATAAGTTGCTGAGACAACTATTTCTTGATCCCACCAACTATGAAGTCGTTACCTTCGATCGGGTGGAGGATTGCCCGATACCCGTGCAGCCAATTGCTGAAACTGACGTTTAAGCTCCTCATCGTTCAATGTCTCTGAGTATTGCTGAATCGTTTCAGCCGCTTTCGGGTTTGATCGGGTGGGTTTAACTGAGGAGGGTGGTGGCTCAGCTTTTCGTGGTCTGACACGGCATTGAATCCGGCGGATGCCACGAAACAATGGATCACTCTGTAATGCGTCAATCAGGCTATACTCCTCAAAGCGAAGTCGCGCTGCGAGCGCGGCCTGAGGAACATATAACGTGAGAAGCCCTGAATTGAGATCTCCGGTTGCGACCTCATGTTGAAGATCAGTCGGTAACAGCGATTGGATGATTTGGGCGCGTTGTGCCTGAATCGAGGCTTCCAGTTGTAATGTTTCGAGATGACTTCCTGATCGGTTGATCAAAGTTCTCAGGCTTTTTAGCTGTCCGGGGTCACGCAATTCGCTACAATGCCGTTTTTATCAATACAGACACCATAGGATACGCATGTTAGGGACATTTGTCCGGAAGATCTTCGGCTCCAAAAACGACCGGGAAGTCAAACGGATGCTGAAGGCAGTCGATGCCATCAATCGGCAAGAATCCAGTCTTGAATCATTAAGCGACGAGGCTCTAGCGGCCAAGCGCGATGAGTTCCGCGAGCGCATTGCCTCTGGTGAGACTCTGAATCAAGTGCTTCCCGATGCGTTTGCGGTCTGCCGCGAAGTCAGTAAACGGACGCTCGGATTGCGCCATTTCGATGTTCAGATGGTCGGCGGGATGACCCTCCATGAAGGTCGAATTTCTGAGATGCGAACCGGTGAAGGGAAAACATTGGTCGCCACTTTACCGGCCTATTTGAACGCGATCGAAGGCAAAGGCGTTCATGTGGTCACGGTGAACGAATATTTGGCCAGTCGTGATGCGAACTGGATGCGCCCCCTGTATGAAGGTCTGGGGTTAACTGTCGGGGTGATTGCCTCCGGACAGAGCCCGGAAGATAAACGCGCAGCCTATGCAGCTGATATCACCTACGGAACCAATAACGAGTTTGGCTTCGATTACTTAAGAGACAACATGGCATTCTCCCCTGAGGGTCGAGTGCAACGTGCCTTGTCATTCGCCATTGTGGATGAGGTGG
>JGI26087J52781_1000081_pt1 | contig 11294 bp, 10 predicted proteins | sample SaaInl33SG_5_DNA_FD_52781 | JGI IMG/M metagenome (IMG submission 52781) | reverse complement strand
GGCATAGCCGAAGTAGGGGACGACTGCTGTGATTCGTGATGCGGATGCGCGACGCAGTGCATCACACAACACCACCAATTCCATTAAATTGTCATTGGTTGGCGCACAGGTTGATTGCAAGACAAAGACATCTTGCCCGCGCACATTTTCGACGATTTCGACAGCGATTTCACCATCAGAAAAACGACCAACACTGGCATTACCCAGCGGAACGGCGAGGTAATCAGATACTTTTTTGGATAACTCTGGTGTGGCGTTACCGGAGAACAACATCAGTTGGGCCACGGGTGACTCCTTGAGCGTCGAGCGGTTTGAAAATGGCTGGGGTGGTAGGATTCGAACCTACGAATGGCGGGATCAAAACCCGCTGCCTTAACCACTTGGCCACACCCCAGTTACGCGTTTGCGCCGCAAGTATACAACATTGATCGATGACTCAGGAGACCAACTTGAACCGTTGCAGCATCACCAATGATGGCTTCGGCCGAGTCGGCGTTGACCGGATCGACGACNAACACGCATCCGCCTGTTCCCGTGAGTCTCGGCTCCCCGAACACTTGCAATTGATCCATCAGACGGTCAATGGCCGGATGGATGTCTCGAACAAGTGATTCGCAATCGTTGTGTGTTGTATCCAACTGCGAGGCGCGGATTCTGCAAGAGGGGGTATCTCTTGTCAACTTTGGATGCTGGAAAATTCCCTGTGTTGACACATGAATTTGCGGATCGGCAATCAAAACTTGAGTCCCCGGCCAATGCACTTCTGTGAATTTCTCGCCAACGCCTTTGGCAAAGCAGCTGGATCCAAAAATAAAGACAGGAACATCCGCGCCAAGCCTGAGTCCAATCGCTTGCAGCGCCTCGTTGGACTGCCCGAGATGAAAGATGTCATTCAAGGCAACCAAGGTTGTTGCTGCATCTGACGATCCGCCGCCTAGACCACCGCCGGATGGAAGATGTTTTTCAATCAGAATTTCGACACCGTGAGAGGTTTGGTCGAGTACCTGAGCGGCTGCTTGAAACACGAGGTTCTGTTCGCCAAGTCCTAGGGGGTCATGCAGCAGGTGGATCCCTGGAATCTCAGTTGGACGAAAATGGATCCAGTCACACCATTGCACGAATTGAAAACCAGTTTCGAGCAGGTGATAGCCATCAGCCCGACGTCCGACGATATGGAGAAATCGATTGATCTTTGCGGGAGCGGCAGCTTGAACGCCACCCTCAAGCAAGGTTGAGGGTTGAGTTACTTGGTGATGGCCTGCCATTCAGTACTGGCCCAGCGAATTTCGACGCCTCCACGAGTTGCAGTCAGACGTCTTGGTACTTCAAATCGATGTGAGCCCGATTCGATCGAAATATTGCCATTGTAGGCCAGTTGCCATCCGTCTTGAGCCAGCTCTGTGATGCGACCTTCACCGTCTTTCTCGACCGATTCCAGGGGCATATTTGGCGCGTCGAGACCGCGCACCCAGTAGCGCAAGGCATTCACAGGCAGTGAGATTTCCATCACTTCACGAAACAGAGTGTCAGCATCTTTTGCCACGGTTTCGCGGTCGTCGGTCTTCAGACGTGCTTCTGATTCNGTCACCGTCAGTTGTGCAACAACTGATCCCGTCGGCGACAGCACATCTAAGCGCTCTTCTGATGGGTTCAGGATCCAGCGAATACTGCCAGATTCGGTTCCTTCAGCGGTGGAGACTGAAAACTTGGCGGTCAGGTCCCACTGGTTCAGCTGATCTGCGGGAAGAAACGTCAAAATCTCAGCATCATCGTCTGACGACCATGGCATGAGAGAGCAACCGGTCAGGGTTGCACTAATGAGAAGAGTGACAATGAAATGCTTCACGAATTTGTTAACCGTTGTATTGTGTCGCGAATCTTGTCACTTTCTGGCGTCGATTCATAGCCTATGTCCCAAATTTCGCGGGCTTTTTGCTGTTGGCCGAGTCGCCAAAGAAGTTCACCATAGTGTGCAGCGATTTCGTGATCTTGGCTCATTTCCCAGGCTTTGACAAAGTAAGGCTCAGCCTCATCAAGGCGTCCGAGTTTCAACAGCACCCAACCCATGGAATCTAGAATGGCGGCAGATTCGGGTTTTTGTGCGAGCGCACTTTCGATCAAACTGAGTGCTTCTTCATATCGATCAGTTCGATCGGCCAGTGTGTATCCGAGCGCATTCAACGCATCCGGATCGTTCGGCTTGAGCTCAAGAATTTGTCGAAGATCATTTTCTGCGCCTCTAATATCGTTTAATTGTTCGTAGGCGAGTGCGCGCGTGTACAGGATTTCGACACTCTCTGGTTCGCGCATTAATGCTTCAGTCAGCACTGGAATCGCTGCATCGGCCATCCGATTGGCCGTTTGAAATTGTGCTTCGGCCAGATAGAGCTCGTGCTTGAAATTCGGGAACAACAGTCGGGCTTCCGAGAACCACCGATGGGCCTGATCAGGTGTCTGTTGTTTGATGGCCAGATTGGCCAATTGTTTTCTGGCCTCAATGACAAGCTCACTTCGATCGACGCGCAAGAAACGGTCGATCGCCAAATCATCTTGGTTGTTTTGAATCGCGACTTCGCCCAAGTGATAGTAGGCATTGGAACGATACTGCTCGGATGCGAGCAAGGATTTGAGGTGCTTCTCTGCGGTGTCAAGGTTGCCTGCCTGCATCTCGAGCAGACCGAGGGTCAGTAAATCTGGATATCGATTTCCGTCTTCTTCAATCACCGAACGAAGAATGGAAAGAGCTGTTTCTCGATTCCCCTCAAGACCATGCCAGCGCGCCAATTGAGCTCGGACGTTGAGGTCGCTCGTCACCTCCGTGAAGCGTTCGACAAATGCGATAGCCCGTTGGCGATCCGGTAATTCAAGGCGTGACCGAAACAGAACGACATTGGCTGGCGGCACGTGGGACTCGATCCATGCGTCGAGCCAGTCAGTCCCTGTCTGCTCAGCGACTCGATTTTTGGCTTCGGTGACAACCATTGCTAATGAACCATTGTCCGACTGACTTCCAACTCGCGTGAGTGCATTTAAGAATGCCATTTGGCGATCAGGTTCCAGTCCAGCCCAGAAGCTTGCCAACCAGTGCGCGCGATAGTTAGGTTCTAACGCGAACAGCTGAGTCAGTGACTCGTCGAGTGCGTCCAGCCGACTCCGCTCAGCGTTGAAAATAATCGAGGCTTCCAGAGCACCTCGTGAATCTGGATCAATGGCTTTCCAGCGATCAAGTGCCTGCTCAATTTGAACATCGGATCCAGCTTGTCGAGCAAGAAAGGCCGCTCGTTCGGCAACTTCTGGGTTCGTGCTCTTGGCCGCCGCCTTGAGATACAGATGAATCGCTTGATCTAGATGTCCAGCGGTCAGTTCAGCTTCGGCCAGTAAAATGAGGCCCGCTGGCGTTTGGATCTCGCGTGGTTGTGCCGATTCGATCACGCTTTCCATCGCACGATCGGCGGATTCCGTCTGTAAGGTGCCTATCGGCTGACAGCCAGCAATGGTTAGGAAGACCAAGAGCACGCAAGCTCTGCTACAATCCGGCCACTGTTTAGATATGGGTTTCATCGTTTTCTTAAATGGCTCTTTTAACTCTCGGGCTTAACCATACCACGGCGCCAGTCGAACTGCGTGAGCAGGTTGCTTTTGATGCGCAGCGGCTTCCTGATGCTTTGGCGGAACTGACCAAAGAGTTTCCGGGTGTCCGCGAGAGTGCGATTTTATCGACTTGTAATCGAACGGAACTCTTTTTAGCGATTGACGGTGAGAATGAACCAGAAGTGATTCAGTGGCTCGCGAGTTATCATGCGGTAGAAGCCGACGCTTTAGCTCCTCATATCTACTCGTTTAAACACCTGAAAGCCGCGCAACACATGATGCGAGTTGCATCTGGCCTCGATTCGTTGGTGTTGGGTGAGCCTCAGATATTGGGTCAATTCAAGGATGCGATCCGAACGGCTCGGGATGCCCTGACCTGTGGAACCGAACTTGAGCAAGCCTTTTCAAAAGTCCTATCGGTCGCAAAACGAGTGCGCACCGAGACCGCAATCGGTCGAAATCCTGTCTCCGTGGCGTACGCATCGGTGAATTTGGCGAGCCGAATTTTTTCTGACCTTGCCTCCTGTAAAGTGGTCTTGGTGGGTGCTGGTGAAACAATTCAGTTGGTTGCCGAACATTTAAATGGCCAAGGTGTTCGTGGGACCGATGTCGTGAACCGCACGCTGGCGAATGCAGAAATTTTAGCGGCTTCGATTGATGGCCATGCCTGGCCGCTGACAGAATTAGGCGATCGCATTCAGCATGCAGACATCGTCATTGCATCAACTGGCGCTTCGGTGCCTGTATTAGGCAAGGGGATGGTTGAACGAGCCCAAAAAGTCAGGCGCCATAAACCGATGTTTATGGTGGATTTGGCTGTTCCTCGGGATATCGAGCCTGAAGTGGGAGAGATCGATTCGGTCTATCTCTACACGGTCGATGATTTGCAGGCCGTGGTTGAAGAAGGGTTAGAGCAGCGTCAGGAAGCGGCCAGACATGCGGACGCTCTGATCCGTGAAGCGTTGGACGATTGGCAGCGAGAGATTCGAGGATATCGTGCAGTCGATACGATTAAACAACTTCGCGACGGTACTCAGGATTTGTCCGAACAAGAGTTGGCTCGTGCGTTAAAAGCACTGGAATCTGGGAAGCCGGCGGCAGACGTATTGACGCAACTCAGCCGTAACCTGACGAACAAATTTCTCCATGCGCCAACTGTCGCTTTACGAAGTGCCGCCGAGCAAGGCGATCTTTCACTTCTGGATGCGACGCATCGCCTTTTTTCGATAGATGAAACAGAGGATTCTGATTGAAACCATCATTGATCAATCGGTTGGATCAACTTGTTGACCGACACGAGGAACTGTCTGCCTTGCTTGCTGACCCAGAGGTGATCAGTGATCAAAAGCAATTTGTTGCCTATTCGCAGGAATACAGTGAGATTGAGCCGGTGGTTCAGCTGGTGCAGCGTCGACGGAGCTTAACGGCAGATCTCAAAGAGCTCGACAGTTACCTCGCGGGTGACGATGCGGAGATGAAGGAGTTAGCAGAGAGCGAAATCCCTGAGATACGGGTAGAACTTGAGTCGCTCGATGCCGATCTGCAAATCGCTTTAGTGCCCAAAGATCCAGCGGATTCACGGAGTGCGTTTCTGGAAATTCGAGCAGGCACAGGAGGCGATGAGGCAGCCTTATTTGCCGGTGATCTCGCACGGATGTACTTGAAGTTTGCAGAGACTCAAGGATGGAAAGCTGAGGTGTTGTCAGAGTCCAAGGCAGAGCTTGGTGGCTATAAAGAAGTCATCATGAAAGTTGCGGGTGATCGCGTCTATGGCCGACTAAAATTCGAGTCAGGCGCGCATCGCGTGCAACGTGTTCCCGCCACTGAATCTCAAGGTCGTGTGCACACTTCTGCCTGCACAGTGGCTGTCATGGCTGAAGCAGACCCAATGGCCGAAACCACCATTGACACGAAAGACTTACGAATTGATACCTTTCGAGCCAGTGGTGCCGGGGGGCAGCATGTCAACAAGACCGATTCAGCCATTCGGATCACACACATTCCGACTGGAGTGGTTGTTGAGTGTCAGGACGAGCGCTCGCAACACAAGAATAAGGCTCGAGCACTGAGTCTACTCCAGGCGCGTCTTGAGGATGCTGCTCGTCAAGAGCAGCAAGCGAAAGAAGCCAGTGAGCGGAAGTCGCTAGTNGGCTCAGGTGATCGCTCGGAGCGCATTCGAACCTACAATTTTCCGCAGGGTCGTGTGACAGACCATCGCATTAATCTGACACTGTATCGTCTCGATGAAATGATGGACGGTGCTTGTCAAATGATCATTGACCCTCTGGTTCAGGAGTATCAAGCCGAGCTTCTCGCAGGCCTTGATACTGGCGCATGACCTTAGCGGAAGTGCTTCGCTCGGATCCGATTCGAGCGNCAGCTTGGAGCAGTAGTGAGCAACAGTTGGTGATCTCAGAGATTCTGGGATTGTCACTCACCGAGCAAATGCTTCAAGAGGATCAAGCGCTGTCAGAGGCGGTGATTGGAAGACTGTATCAGGTGGCGCAACGTACCCAAGCCGGTGAGCCGGTTGCCTATATTTTGGGTGTCGTTGATTTTGACGGCTTACGGCTTTCGGTATCACCTCAGGTNTTGATCCCGAGACCTGATACGGAGACCCTTGTCGAAACCGCGTCGCAGTTGATCGAACACAATGATCTCAACACCATCCATGACCTCTGTACAGGATCCGGTGCCGTCGGAATCGCCTTAAAAACTCGTCATCCAAACTGTGATGTCACACTCAGTGATCTGTCGATCGATGCAGTTCAGTGTGCCAAGGAAAATGTTCAGGCACTTGGACTGTCTGTGGATTGTTATCAAGCAGATTTGTTTGACGGGCTTGGTTGCTATGATCTGGTGACTGCGAATCCACCCTATATTGCTTGGGATGATCCGGAGATCGATTCGAGCGTGCGATTGTATGAGCCTGCGGTTGCTTTGTTCTCGAATGCGCAGGGATTGGAATTGATCCGCCGGATTGTCAGTGATGGGATGAATCACTTAACCCCCAATGGCTATCTATGTCTTGAGCATGGTCATCGTCAGGCCCATGATGTCAGAGCGATGGCGGAAGAATCGGGTTGGCGCTCGATTCAGACGCATCAAGATCTGGCTGGACGAGACCGGGTAACCAGGATGCAAAAACGATGATGACTGATGACGAACTGCTGCATTACGCAAGACAAATTCTCCTTTCTGACGTGGATGTCGATGGTCAAGAGCGGCTTCGCAGCGCCCATGTGGTGGTCCTTGGTTTGGGTGGTCTGGGAAGTCCGTTGGCGCTCTACTTAGGAGCGGCGGGTGTTGGGCGTTTGACCCTGGTCGATGGAGACACTGTTGATGAGACCAATCTGCATCGACAAGTGATTCATAGTCAGGCGAGTCTCCACCAATTCAAGGTGGACTCCGCAAAAGACCGCATTCTGGGGATTAATCCCTGGATTCATGTTGACGTGATCAGAGCGCATGCCGATGATCAGAATGTGTCCTCACTGATTGCATCATCGGATTGCATCGCTGATTGTACGGACCGGTTTGCGACGCGGTTTTTGGCGAACCGCTTGGCTGTTTCGCTCAAGCGACCTGTGGTCTCAGCCGCCGCCTTGGGTGTCGAGGGCCAACTGACAACCATCGATCCCCGGCAGGAGAGCAATCCCTGCTATGCCTGTTTGGTTCCTGATGTCCCAGAAGTTGAGCCAACGTGCTCTGAAACTGGAGTGCTTGGGCCTGTTGTCGGTACATTGGGGAGTTTGCAGGCTGTTGAAGTCCTAGGCGTTCTTTTGGGATGGCCTGACCGTTTAGTGGGTCGTTTATTGCGTTTTCATGCCAAAACGATGGAGTGGAAGTCCTTCCGGTACCGGAAGGACCCTGCATGCCCAGTCTGTGGATCAGCTGCCAAGTTTTGAATGAAGGATTTGATTCACTGCTTGTGGATTGGCTTTTCCTTGTGACTTTTTCATCACCTGCCCGACAAAGAAGCCGAGCATCTTCCCTTGTTTATCGGAAGGCGCTGATCGGTAGTTCGCCACCTGATCCGGGTTTTCCTGGATGACCTCATCAACGATGGCCTCAATGGCACCGGTATCGGTCATTTGCACCAACCCTTTGGCTTCGATGATGGCGTTGACTTCACCCTCACCAGCTAACAAGGCTTCAAAGACTGTTTTCGCAGTTTTTGAATTCAGTGTGTTGTCTTTGATGCGACTGATGAGGTCGGCAAGTTGTTTCGCGCTGACAGGAAACTCAGTGATCACACTTCCCGTTTGATTCAGTTCAGCCAAGACACTCCCCATGACCCAGTTCGCAGCAAGCTTCCCTTCACCTGAGGTATCGGCGACCTCCGCAAAATAGTCGGCCACGTCACGGTCAGCGACTAATACGCCGGCATCATAGTCTGTGATGCCATAGTCCTTGATATAACGCGCCTGCCGCGCCTCGGGAAGCTCAGGAAGTGTGTTCCGACATGCCTCGATGAAACTGTCGTCTATCATGACAGGCAACAAATCAGGATCAGGGAAGTAGCGATAATCATTCGCTTCTTCTTTTGAACGCATCGACCGTGTTTCATCTTTATCAGGATCATATAACCGTGTTTCCTGAATCACTCGACCNCCGTCCTCAAGAATTTCGATTTGACGATGNATNTCGGTGTTAATGGCTTTTTCGACAAAACGGAATGAGTTGACGTTTTTGATCTCAGTCCGAGTCCCTAAGACCTCTGATCCTTGAGGACGGATTGAGACATTGCAGTCGCANCGCATCGAGCCCTGAGCCATATTTCCATCGGAAATATCAAGGTACCGAATGATTGAATGGATCACTTTGAGGTAGGCGACAGCTTCTTTGGCTGAACGAAGTTCCGGCTCCGAGACGATCTCTAAGAGCGGCGTGCCGGCGCGATTGAGATCAACGCCCGTCATGCCATCAAAAGCGTCATGAACACTTTTTCCAGCATCTTCTTCAAGATGCGCACGCGTCACGTTAATGGTTTTTATGGTGCCGTCATCCAACGTGATTGCGACTCGACCGGGTCCGACGATTGGCTTATCAAACTGACTGATTTGGTAGCCTTTGGGGAGGTCTGGATAAAAATAGTTTTTCCGATCAAACACAGACTCTTTGCCGATCTCGGCATCGATCGCGAGACCGAATTTCACTGCCATTTCAAAGGCTCGAGCGTTAGGCACTGGAAGAACCCCTGGCATTCCTAAATCAACCAAGGATGCTTGGGTATTGGGTTCGGCGCCAAAGGCGGTCGATGAGCCTGAAAAAATCTTGGATACCGTTGAGAGTTGAACGTGGACTTCAAGACCAATGACTGCTTCGTACATCTTATAAACTCTCCGGACGCAAAGTGTGCCAATCAGTCGCTGTTTGAATTTGATGCGCGGCATTCAAGATCGCACCCTCCCCAAAAGCAGGTCCTGTCAGCTGATAGCCAGAGGGTAATCCATCAATTAACGGTGCTTGGAATGATCCACCTGGCAAGCCCGCCATGTTCGTCGCGACGGTGTAAATATCTTCAAGGTACATGGCAATGGGATCAGCGGTTTTTTCGCCAATGACAAAGGCGGTCGACGGCGTGGTCGGTCCAAATAGGAGGTCACACTGATTCAATGCACGCTCAAAATCCTGTTTGATTAAACGGCGGATTTGTTGAGCCTTTTTGTAGTAGGCGTCGTAGTAGCCTTCTGATAATGCATAGGTGCCGATGAGGATACGACGTTTGACCTCGCTACCAAAGCCTTCGCCTCGTGAGCGTTCGTAAAGGTCTGTTAAGTCTTTTGGATGTTCGGCTCGATAGCCAAAACGGACGCCATCAAAGCGTGACAGGTTTGAACTGGCTTCAGCCGGAGCAATGACGTAATAGGCCGGAATGGCTTCGGCGATATGATCGAGCGAGACTTCAACGGTTGTTGCACCGAGTGAACGGAAGACATCAAGGACATCATTCATGGATTGTCGCATGGCGGGATCTAAGCGTTCATCGAAAAACTGTGTGGGTAAACCAATCACCTTGCCTTTCAGGGAATCACTCAGTGTCGCGGTGTAATCAGGAACAGCTTGATCTGCCGAGGTTGAATCACGGGGATCATGACCGGCAATGAGGCCAAGACCGAGCGCGATATCTTCGGCGGTGTGAGCAATTAATCCACCTTGATCAAGACTCGATGCAAACGCGATCATGCCAAATCGACTGACTCGTCCGTAGGTTGGTTTTAACCCAGAAGTCCCTGTCAATGCCGCTGGTTGACGAATCGATCCGCCGGTATCTGTTGCTGTCGCTAGGGGTGTCATCCGGGCCGCAACAGCCGCCGCCGACCCTCCAGAACTTCCCCCGGGAACACGTGACGGATCCCATGGATTTCTGACCGCCCCAAAAAATGAGTTTTCGTTTGACGAGCCCATCGCAAACTCATCCATATTGAGTTTGCCAAGGGAGATCAGTCCAGCTTGCTGACAACGACTGACCACATGCGCATCATAGGGCGCAACAAAGTCGGCCAGCATTTTTGAGCCGCAAGTGGTCCTAGTGCCATCGGTACAAAACAGATCTTTATGGGCGATGGGAAGGCCCGCGAAGGCAGATGCTTTGCCCTTGGCTCTGGCCGCGTCAGCGTCCGCCGCTGCTTTGCGCGCATCCTCATGAGTGATGGTGATAAATGCATTGAGCTCTGGATTGAGTGAGTCAATGCGGTCTAAGAAAGCGGTGGTAATCTCGACGCTCGACAGATCACCGTCGTCAAGTGCTTGCTTTAACTGGGCCAACGTAAGGTCTGTAATCTGACTCATTCAACAACCCTCGGGACTAAATACAGCCCAGCCTCCGCCTGAGGAGCCACAGATTGGTATTTTTCACGGTGATTGGTTTCAGTGACCTGGTCGGCACGGAGTGTTTGCGTCAACTCAAGCGGGTGCGCCAGAGGAGCAACTCCATCGGTGTTGGTTTGCTGCATTTGGTCGACTAGTCCAAGGATTGAATTTAACTGTGTCAATGTCTCGTTGGTTTCTGCTTGAGTGAGCCCCAAGCGGGCCAATTTGGCGACGCGTTTGACGTCATCGCTCGTCAGCGACATAGGTTTCTCCGTCATTGAAAATCATATTTGGAATCGCGCATGCTAGCATAAGGCTTCAGTATAGAGAGCGGGTCAGCTAAACTCCCGTTTTTATTGCGCACGCCCAACAGGATACAGCTTGCATGTTTAAAGCCATACGCGGATTGTTTTCGAACGATATTTCGATCGACTTGGGGACAGCGAATACGCTGATCTACGTCAAAGGGAAGGGAATTGTACTGGATGAGCCGTCGGTCGTCGCAATCCGCACCGTTGGAACACAACGGTCTGTTGCCGCCGTCGGGATTGAAGCCAAGCGGATGCTGGGTCGAACGCCAGGGAATATTGTCGCGATCCGACCACTGAAAGATGGGGTGATTGCAGACTTCCATGTCACTGAAAAGATGTTGCAGCTATTTATTAGCAAAGTGCATGAAAACTCCATNATTCGCCCGTCACCGCGAGTCCTTGTTTGTGTTCCAGCACAATCAACTCAAGTGGAGCGCCGTGCGATCAAAGAGTCGGCTCTTGGAGCAGGTGCGCGCGAAGTCTATTTGATCGAAGAACCCATGGCTGCTGCGTTGGGCGCGGAACTTCCTGTCGATGACGCCAGTGGATCGATGGTGGTTGATGTCGGTGGTGGTA
>JGI26087J52781_1000077_pt1 | contig 11607 bp, 15 predicted proteins | sample SaaInl33SG_5_DNA_FD_52781 | JGI IMG/M metagenome (IMG submission 52781) | reverse complement strand
ATCGATAACGCCGTTGCCGTTCGCATCGTACTTCTCCAGTAGTTCTTTCGTCATGCCTTAGCCGTCCTTTTCTTAGGCTTCTTGGCCGTCTTGGCCGCCGCCTTGAATGCCTTATCCGTAGGCGCACCCTTGGCCCCCGGCTTACGCATCTTCTCTTTCGAGCCTTCCTTAATGCGCTTCCGCTTTGCGTGGATGTTTGCGTACAGGCTCATGACATTGCCTGTGCTAAACACATGCCCGCCTTCTTACACGATGCGGGGTTAGGGCAACGGCTACACGGAGTGAACCCCTTCTTAGCACTGCCCTTCTTCATCTTCTTGCCTGCGTCTTTGTACATTGCCATCGTCTTCACCATTTAACCTTATGTGACCAGTATTTTGGACTAAGCCTACTTGTGGGCTTACCCTGCGCGTTATGGCGGGCGTAATAGGACTTGCGCCGCGCCTTATCCTTTTCGCTCTTCGGGTTCTTGCCCGCACCGCTGACTCCCTGCTGACCGAAACGAATGAGTTTGATTGTGTCGCCTTCTTTTGCCAGAACAGCATGCGACTTACGCGGNTGACTTGGTGTCCGCTTGGGTTTGTTATACCCGCTGAAGCGTTCGCCTCGATATNCAANAGCCATCAGTTACCGCCCCTTGACACTAACCATCCAATAAACCATAAAACCGATGGCACCCACGGCAGTGAGAACGCCAACCACAACACCAGTAATAAGCAGTCCATTCTTAATGGCTTTTCTGCGAGCCATTCTTTTACGCTCTTCCGCTTTCTTGGCATTTTCCCTTAGCTGTTTGCGTGTAGCCACAAATCGATCAAAGTCTTCAAGTAGATTTGGGCGACCTAAATACAGCATTTGCTCGCGAAACCGTTTTTCTTCTTGCTTAATATTTTCAAGCTCAAAGAATAGTTCAGTGTCGCTTTTGCCATTTTCTTCATTCGCTTTAAGTTGTTCTTCTAACTTCGCTTTTGAGTCAAAAAACGTAGAAAGGTCTTTCCCTGCTTCAGCGATTCCTTTTCCTTCTTCAAGCAAACTTCGCACAGTTTGTAACGCTTCAATGGCAACTTTACCAACTGCGATGGCTTCAAAAATCATGGCTCTCTACCTACATCGTCTTAGTTAGTAGGGTGATCAGGAGCATGATGGTAGCACCGGCTGTCCCGATCATGATCGCCTCAATCCTCTTGATTCGTAAAATTGTCTCTGTCCACCGCTCTGTACTCACGGCCTCATGCTTCACTAACTGTTTTTCCAAGTCATCAATACGCCGATGCGCTGAAGCCGCAGTACGCCTATCCATTTTAGTATCTACCCTGCCAGACACGAAACTTATCGAACTCGCCAGATAACATCTTGCGCTTCACTACTTCTTTTCTAGCCTCGATATCATCCCACTTAACTCCTGCTTCTTTGCACCACTCTGCAATCAGCGTCAAAGGGATCGTGCCAACAAGGCGGCTTTCGCCGGTCTGCCCACAGCCTGCCTTACGCAACATTTCTGCGCGTTGCAGTTCTGGGTTTAGGTCATGAATCTTCTGGACGATCAACTTATCATTTGTTGAGTCGTGCCAGACCTTCTCACCAATCTTCATTATTCAGCCTTCTTTGCTCGTGGCTTACGGACCGGCTTCTCTGCGGGTTCTTCAACCACTACAGCTTGCAACCGTGTTCCGTGTAATTCTGGGGTAGCACATTCGATGATGTCACCACGGACATACTTCTTGCCTGCTACAAACAATACACTTGAAGTTACTTGATATTTGACCATTTTCTTTCCTCGAAAAGAGGGGGACCGGAGTCCCCCATCTTGTCATCAGCCAGTGATGGTGTTGTCGAACACGCCACCAGAAGCCTTCTCATTCTTACAAATGAGGGTTAGCTCGGTAACGACTTGACGACGAGTAGAGTCACCAGTCTTGGCAAGCGGTGTGTTCTTAGTTGGACGCAGAACGCCAACAGCCCACATGTCGCTTTGCATGATGAACACGTCACGTGAACGGTTCTCACGAGTAGGTTGGAATTCAACCGTTCCCCATGGAGTAACGTATACGTCGATTGCGTTCACAACAGCGTTTGTTCCACCTACAGCCGCGCCGATAGTAGAACGCTGATTGTTCATGCCAGTGAAACCCGAGAGTGCCTTATTCATCTGGTACGCAGACAAATAGACAACGTCAGGCTTACCACCTTGCTCCCAGATAGACTGCATGACAGTGTCAAACTTNGTCTGATCGAAAGCAGTCAGTGCAGTTGTCTCGTCTGTACGAGCATCTGTACCGTCGCCAGTAGGATCAGCGCCTTCGTTAGCACCGAACACAGTGTTGGTGATCAACCATGCAGGAGCACCGGCCAACTCACGCGCAGTAGTAGAGTTACCTGCTACACGAGCGTTGTTGTCGAAAAGAGCCTTTTCGATGTCGAGCTTCTGCTCTTTAGCGATCTTCAAAGTCTGGTATGCGATTTCTTTCGCACGACCTGCCTTGTTCAAACCGTCATCTGTGTCAGGCACAGATACTGCGTTCTTAAATATCTGGGTGTAATTTCCAAGCCTAGCCGTACTTGTCCGGGCTTCGGCGGCGGTATCGTCACCCTCAACGTGCTTGTTGTCAGCAGATGAACGCAATGCGTCTGTCTGCCACTCGTGGAAAGTGTTGGTTGCCTTTAACTTTGCACAAGCACTATAAAATGGCGTTTCTTCAGGGCTAATGTCATAAATAATATCCTGAAGATCTTCCCGTATGCCTTTGGCATCATATGAATCGAAAGTGTTGGTTGGCTGTGCCATGTTTAATTCCTCAAGTTAGGTTTCAAGTATCAACGACAGGGCCGCATCTAGGCTTCCTGTCTTTTTCAGTCTGTCGCGTTGCTTGCGAACAGCATCACTAGCGGTACTAACTTTCTTGGCACCCGGCTTGATCACGGGACGGGCCTTTTTGGCCTTCTCGCGAACAACATCCTTGTTCTTGATCGACTCGCGGTAACGCATCGCATCTCTTAACACCAAGAAGTCTCGGTGACTCGAAATGTTGGCAATCTCTTCTGGCGTATAGCCGTAGACTTCAGTTGCCGTCTTTACCACTTTTTCCTTGAATACCGATGCCTTTTTGGCGTCTCGGAGTTCAGGGACGATCTCTACGAGCTTCTGAGCTTCCTGATGTGCGTACTGTGAACGTGCCATCTGCTCCGCTTCAGTCTGCTGTTGCATGACCGCTTGGAGCTTCTGCTGTTGCTCACTGTATGCCTTCAGGTTGTCTTCATACTGCATCTTGGCTTCCATGTAGCCAATCGGATCAGAATTAAACAACTCTCTGCTCGGTTCCTGTGGAGGGGCTAACCCACCCACCTGTGCCTGTTGTACCAATTGTGCAAGATTTTGCCGTTCTTGCATCAGGGCTTCATAAACGCTTTCGGCTTGTTTCCGCGCCTCTGCCGCTTGTTGCATGCCCTTCTGGACGTACTGCTGACCTGAGTATCCTCGCTTGAGTTCTTCTAAACTTACCCGCTTTTCCTCTCCGTCTATCTTTACGATATGGAGATCTTCGTCGGGGTCTGAATCCTCTGCGTCTTCCTCTACGTCTTCGTAGTCCTCGTCGTCTTCGTCTTCGGTCTCTTCGACCTCGTCCTCATCGACATCCTCAACCTCAGCATCATCTGAGTCTTCGGAGTCATCAGTTGAGTCCTCTTCGGGTTGCTCTACCTCGTCCTCAGTAACCTCTTCAGTTACCTCTGGTTGATCTTGCTCTACGAGCATCTCTGCGGCGGACTCTAAGGTCACGCCTTGGTTACTAGATTCAGTCGTATCCACGGTGCTGAGTCTCCAGTTATGAATGTTTCTTGTCGTACACTGCCTCGTCGTCTAAAACCGATTGCATGTACTGCTCAATTTTATCAAGTGCAACAACGATTTGATGCGCTTCCTCGATAGTGTCGATTGTAGCATTACTGGATAAAAATACACCAACCTGCTTAGTCCGCACTTCCTGCATCACCTCGCGGTACGTCTCATCGCGCATTAACTGCCTGATCCGTGCCGCCTTCTCTTTAATCTCAGCCATTAGTAGCGAACCTGCTCAACAGCTTGTGCCGGGGCAACGTCTGCGAACCGTGGCTCTGACTGCATGGCCTTGATACGCTCCACGTCTACCGCGGTGCCGTACTTACCAATGATCTCTGCCGCCTTGATCAGTAGGTCTTGGTCCATCTTGTCCCGCTCACGGTCATCGGATGCCAGAGCCTTCTGTGCGTCCAACTGGATCTTGGCCATGTCTGACTGCGCCTTGGCTTGTGCGCGGATTGTCTCTGCCTGCACGAGGGCCTGCGCCTGCTGATCTTGCTGACCCTGTGCCTGCTGTGCCGCTAACTGCTGTGCCTGCATCAGCAACTGCTGTTCGACCTGCGGATTCATTGGTGCGTAGTAACGGTCTGCGTTACGGAANCCACCAATCGCGAGCATGTCCTCTAGCGTGTTACGGATGTTTGTCATTCCGACTAAGCCGTTTGTTGGGCCGTATGCCTGCCAGATCTGCATCTGAGTCTGGAGTGTAGACTGGAGGGCCATAGCCTTCTGGTCTTCTTGGCCTGTTCCCAATCCTACGTTCACAGAGACGTTCATGTCTGTGTTCCATGAGCGTGGGTCAATCGGCGCAAAGTTGTCGCCAGAGATACGCATCATGACTTCGTCTGGACTGTTCTCCGCCAGTAGCTTCAGCATGAGCTTGAACATGCGCTTCACGCCAGTCTCAGCCAAGTTACGGGCAATCACCTCAACCTGACCTGCCGCCGCAGATGCTGTGATCTGTGCCGCTGTCGCAGTCGTGTTCTGGAGAGCGTCTGGGTTCAATCCATTAGAGGCGCGAGACACGCCAGTCTTTTGCTCGATGATCTGATCATAATACTCAGCCGCACCAAGCACCTGACCTGCCGCAAACGGTACAGTCAGCGCATCAACAGCGCCTGCCTGCTTCTGACGTACAATGCCGCCGATCTCGTTATTGAGTAAGTCGTCCATGTTGACCTGACCCTCTACCGCAGTCATGCGAGGGTTGTTGGTCATTGCGATGTTGTCGAGTACACCACGCAGGATTGACGTAGCCGCGTCCTGATCGTCAATAATCAGGTCAGCGACAGAGCGGCCAAAGAACGCATGTGGCTCTGGGTCAATCTCGTACACTGCGAAAGGAACGTCATCACAACGCTCGTAATCCAACAGCTTGTACTGTGCGCCACCCAAAGTAACCTTGTGCATCTGTGGAATGCCAGTGCCGTCCACATCCATACGCATGTAACATTCGGTAACAGCTACCAGACGCATTGAAGGATCTTTTACGTCCTCCTCGTCTTCTTGGTCATAGCCGCGGCGCTCAAAGTCCTCTGCATCTGCCAGAGTGTCGTGAGTTGTGATTCCTGTAAGCTCAGATACTTCTTCAAAGTCGTATCCCATCGCAACAAGATCGCCGACGCGCATCTCGGTACGGTGACCGCACACATAGAAGTCATCGATAGACTTGGAGCCGCGGTCCACAAAGAACTCTTCTGGAGGGACTGGGATAGCACGCAGGCACCCTTCCATCTTTCTGCGGAGTACCTTCACGTCATACGTCGGTACCTCGATCTCCATGCCGAACTCATCCATCGACATAGAGGTTTCGATGGTCTGCTCGACGATTTCTACATCGTCCTCTTGAGCGATCATCATGTACTCTTGCTCAGTAAGACCTGTGAGGTCATACATCTTGCCGGTTTCGTACTCGTCCCAGTAGACCTTCACAACGCCTGTCTTTTTCAGCAGTGCGTCATGGATGGCGTCAGCCATAACACTGTAGCCGCCACTCTCTGTGAACTTGGCGTGTACATACTGCGTGGCAGTTTCTGCCTGCTGTACTTCTTCCGGCTTGTTTGCCTCGTACTGGACGTACTTGTCGTTNGCCAAAAAGATACGCATCAGACTAGGCTTCAGAGAGCGCACAGTGTCACGAACCTTTGTGGCTACGACTTTACTGCGGCCCTCTTCGTAGCCGATATCACACTCGCCATTGAAGTACCGCTGTGCCTTGATCCGGTCATCTGAGATCTCTGACTCAATGAAATCTAAAGCATCATTCACAGCCGCTCGTGCAACTGCTTCGACCATATCAGGGGTCATTGGTTCTGGCTTCATGTCTTAGTCCCTAGTTGCCTGTGCTGTGCCGAACAGTGTAGCGGGTAGTGTAACGCTATTTACCAAGAAATCAGACGCCTGCTGAATCTGCTCAGTTGTTGCTCTGTTCTCTTTGATCGCATTATAGATCACCCGCAATTGACGCTTGGCCTCTTCACCACGGGCAGATGTCAGAGCACGAGCAATCTCTTTCATGATCTCGCTCTTTTGCGCCTGACGGAATTCGCCAGTGGCACCAGTGATTGTCTGCACGACACGCTCAGCCGCTTGGAACGGTTGCCCCTGCATTAAGGTGCCGATAGCGCCGGGTTCAGTGATTTCGCCAATCTGCTGTTGCAGTGCCTGACGGATTGCCGTCTTTGAGTTCTGCGCCACTGCCGCCCGCAGGCTCAGTGCGGCGTTTGCCTTCTCAAGCTCACGGAATAACTTTTCAGCGTTCTCTGTGCCAATGATCGCCTTTACCTTCGACCTGCTTGACTCAGAAGAAAGATCACGCAGGACTTCCCTCATCTGATTGATGTCGAGATCTGGGGAACTGATCGTTGTCTTCACGTTATTGATGGTGCGCTCAATTGCATCACGCAGTCCAACACGGGCGTACAGTCTCTGGCCTTCGTCCAAGTTTTGCAGACCACGAGCGATATCGCGAGCAGTCACATTCTTTTTCAGGGCGTCCTCGCCTAACTGCAGTGCCTTGTCTCGGCCAATCTTATCTCCGCCCAATCTTACGGCTTCGCGGTACGCAGGGACTGCTTCACCAAGTGCTGAACTCATCTCGCCATACAGGCGGCTTGCACGAGCGGCTTCCGCGGTAGGGCGGCCTAAGTTATCAACCTCTGATCCAATCTGACCTAATGCCCGCTTGATATAGTCAGCCTGCACAGTGTTTGGCATCTCAATGAATGTGATGCTTCCGTCATCAGCAATGTCGGCCATGATTTGACGCTGACCAACACCATCTGTTCGCATTGCGTCATTTGCTTCTTGAATCGCCTTGCGTAGCGTAGGGACAGGGATTCGGCCAATTACAGACTCAATTTTGCGGCCTGCCTCAGTGGTGTAATCAATCGGGGTAGAGTACGCCTCGTTGTATGCCGCTTGACGCTGTGGGCGTGTCTCAGTCGCAATGGCAGAAGCAATGTCTTGTACGTCAGCCGCCTCGCCTGTTGCAAGTACAGGGCGTGGTGCCACAGTAGCCTCTAGCGTTCCTTCCAGTGCTTGACCTGCTTCACGAGCACGACCCTCAACAGCAGAGCGAACGATAGCCGCCGCACCACCCTCGGTAGCCGCCGCCGCATCAAGTAGGATTTGCGTTGCCAAATCAGCGTCAGCAATCATCCCTTGCTCACCCGCCCGCTCAATCGCTTGGATCATGTCTGCAAGGTCTGTGTCTGTTTGCTGTACTACTGACTGAATAACACGAGCCGCATCAGGAGAAACTCCAAGTTCGCGAGCAATATTGGTAGCGTCACGACGCCCTAGCCTTGTTTTAAGATTTGCAAAACCAGTCGCCAAGCCTCGGCCTAAAGCAGGCAGTGCGGTAGCTACAGCACCCCCAGTAGCGGCACCCAAGGTTCCAAACTCTATTGCCTTGCGCTTACGCTCCTCTGGCGTCTCCCCTTCGCCCGCACCGTAGATAGCGCCCTCGGCGCCACCAACAGTAGACCCTAGGCCAAGGTATCCAAGATACTTCTGGAATGTTGGGAGGTTTGATAAACGATTTACGATATTTGTTCCGCCCGCGGGGCCTGCGGCCATTCCCATAGGGATTCCGCCAGTCACGCCACCGGCAACCTGTAACGCAGTGGACTCGCCCGGACGCGCAGTACGCATTGCCTCAGACTGTAGCCGACGAGACTCCATGCCTCGCTGATCACCAGTAGCCATGCCGTACAGTTCATCCATGTATGACCCGGCAAACGGAATGCCGCTCACGAACTGGCCTACTCTTGCGCCAGTTGGGTCTTGTTGAATTACCGTCTCTGCACGCTGTACACGAGCCGCTTGGGATGGCGACTCACCACGCTGTGCGGCGGCAATTACCTGTGGGTCACTAGTTGAAAAGCCTTGCTGTTGGTTGATTACGTTGAATGAGCCATCGTTCAGCATGATTAACTGCGAACCATCTTCAAACGTGCGTATCACGTCATAAGCAGGTGTGCTCAAGCGAGAACGAGCCGACTCCATTGCCTCAATTTGCTCTTTGGTAAAAGTCTGACCTGATGGTATTGCTACCGTGCCGGTCTGGACCCTTGCTGTAGCGGCATTGATTGCGGCTTGCTGTTCTGGTGTCATCTCTAACCCTTACTTGAACGCGAGTTTTTCTGCATCAGTCATTGCATCCCATATATTTTGTGGGACGCTTGCGGGCCTCTGAATCTGCCCTGAGATTTTTTGCAATACTGTTTTCGGATCTTCTGTTAATCCAGAAATAGGCACACCGGACATCATAAGTTTTGTCGCAAGATCTCGGTTTTCTTTCTTCTGCCTGATTACTTCTTGGCTATCACCGGGCTGTGGGAAATACTGCTTATCAGCATTTGCAAACTCAGACTGAGCGATAGCCGCACCTGATTCTTTACGCAACACAGCGTTAATGAAATTACGTTTTGCCTGTGAATACTGTTGATACTCAGGAGATAACAGATAGTTGCCCGCAATCGGCACCTGCTCCAAAAGACTTTGGCCTAACTGAGTGCCTTCTAATTCTGTTGCACTAAGGATCTGGTTAGACGCTTGCATGCGGCCACCGAACGCCAACGCATTGGACTGCGAGTCTGTCAGTTTAGTTGTTGACCCAGTGCCGCCCTCAGTCAACTCAACCGAGCCGTCAGCACCTACCTTTAACTGCAGTCCTGACCTTTGGCCACCGTTGATCATAAACTGACGATACTCATCCGTTCCCGGCTTGAGTCCTGCTTCTTTGGCCCTGCCGATTAGGGTCTTCAGTGCTTCAGGAACATCGCCGCCCTCACCAGTTCCATCGTAAATTACTTCAGCCGTGTACGGGTTAACAATCTTTTTACCGACCACAACACCCTTACGCTGAGATTGATATATCTCCAATGCTGTTTTAGGGTCCATGCCGTCACGAATTGCCTGCGCGAGTTTGGGATCAAACTGCTCTAACGCATCCGCAGTGCGATTGGACGCCATCCGAGATTTACGCTCTTCGTCTAAGCTCTGCAAGCGAGAAGTCAGTGCCGCCGCTAACCCTGCGTCTGGGTTTAAGCGCATAGAGTTAAGGGCAATAGCCTTACGGATACGCCATGACTCATCACCGAACGTGGAACCCATCACGTCTGAGGCACGATCCATGAAACTAGGCTCTTCAGTAGGAGGAGCAGGAGGTGTCATACGCGCCTGTAACTGCTCAGCAGAAAGCCGAACGCCTGCCTGATTCATGTCTGGCCTGACTGGTGCTTGCTCTACCGCACGGGCTGTAGGCCCAAGAAAAACCTGACCCGGAGGGAACAGTGGAGGCTGTTGGTTCGATGAGAACATTGCAGGGCTAGTAGGTGCCTTAGCCATCGGAAGATTCTGCCCGCCGATCTTATTGAGAAAGTCCAACAAACCTGTTGCACGATTACCTAATACAGCCATCTCTACTTACCTGCCATCTTCATGTACATGTTGAACATTTTCTTGAGATTGCTCTCGTCGTCGCCACCCTGTGGCTGTACGTTCAATGCACCTGTTAATCCTTGAGTAGACCCACCCTGCATAATCATTGGGCGATCCTGCTGATACGCCAGAGCGTTTTGCATTGCAGGCGAGTCTGACCCGATGCCGAACGCGTCCAGTCCAGTCTTGTCCAACATCCTTGCACCCAACGTCATACCCATATGCTTCATGAAGTCAGTCGCACCGCCGTCACCTAAAGTGGCGCGGATCTGTTGCATCTGTGGGTCCATTGCCATCGCATCTTGCGGAGAAGCCTGCATTTGACCTTGCATCCGCTTCTCTTTCTGCTTGGCCTCTAACCAACTGTCCAGTGCGTCCATCAACATAATTTATGCCATCATCAGTGTGAGGTAATCGAATAGTCCGGGTTGCTTCGACGTAGTTGTTGTCTGTGGGACCGGAGTCGCACCGAGAGCCTGAGAGACGTATCCAATCGACGTCTGTGGCTGTCCAACATATCCTTGGTACTGACCGCGGGCCGCATCCAGTAAGGACTGCTGTAGGGCCTGCTGTTGCATACCAGTCTGCTGTAGACCTGCCAGAGCCTGTTGGCCCATACCAAAGCCAGTCTGAGAAATATTGGCTAACTGCCCTGCCGCACCAGTACGGGCCTGCTGACCCATCATGCGGTTCTGGATGTCCTGCTGTGCCATCTGCTGTGCAGTGTTGAAGCCTTGCTGACGTAGACCGGCTGAAGACTGGGCCAACTGCTGTAGCACGTTCCGTCCCATCTCTGCCTCAGCTACACCTTGGCGTGAGCCACCAAATGCGCCTGCGCGAGTTGCCTGCGTGCCAATCTCATTCAGGCCCATCTGTGCGCCGCGGAGAATGTCCGCCTCGTTTGCCCGGATGACCTGCTCTGTGAACGGATTCTGGTACTGGCCGATATCAGTTTGTGCGAGTGTTCCGGGATCGAACCCCATGCCCGCCGCAGTACCAAGCCCTGCACCATAAATACCTTGTGCCGCCGCTTGGTTGATGTTCGGAGTTCCTGTCATCATCGAATTTGGTTGAATGCCTGCATTAGCCGCTGATGATGCGAATTGTGGAGTTACTGTTTGACCTCCGCCTTGTGGTGCGCCTGCCATCTTAATCTCCTACACGAACAACTTGTTGTACTGGGCAACCGCTTCTGGGTTGCGTGATTGCAACTCAGCCAGTGCTTGCTCATAAAGTGGTGCTGATGAATAGCCCATGAAGCCGCCAAAGTTTTGCGCCTGTGGCATCCCCGCCATTACGTTGCCGCCTTGTGGTGCTAGACCAAAAGCCGCCGCAGTGTCGTATGACCCCTGCATGGCCGCTTGCTGTGTAGGGTTGAACGCCGCTACCTCTGCTCCGTAATACGGCATGTAAGGGATCTTCTGAGCTTCTTCTGCCCGCGCTAGGTTCCGTGTCGCAGGACCTTCAATCCACTTTGGAATCTCGACCTGTTGTGTCTGGCTTCCGCCTTTACCGCCACCGCCGCCCATTTATAACTCCTTGCTCATCACNCAAAACGACTCTTCCCAGTCGTGCTTGTCTAAAACTCTTGTCCAACCACGCCGCCCGGCAATGGTCATTGCTGTACACCCGTTCATTTTAGCAAATTCTGCGGCACTGTCTTGGAAATCAATGATTTGCTCCATATNGCCACCTGCTAAGAACACATGCAGAATCTTTTTGCGNGGGTAAACCGTAATCTCTGTGACAGCACATCCACGCTCCCCTGCCCACAGTTGCATTGTACCACTAAGTACGCCATTCACGATGTCTATGAACTCGTGAGT
>JGI26087J52781_1000076_pt1 | contig 11613 bp, 10 predicted proteins | sample SaaInl33SG_5_DNA_FD_52781 | JGI IMG/M metagenome (IMG submission 52781) | reverse complement strand
AAAATTTTACCGTTTGATAAAAAAATAATCTGTGCAATAGTGATTCTGTAATTTGATCGACGGAGGATCTATGACCAGTCCTATGACGCCAGGCATTGCAGCGGATCGCCTAAGCAACGAAGCGCTTGCACAAAACTTTGCAGACCTACATGTGCCACTCGAACCGCATGAAGTGCGGGTTGCGGCTGATCGCTGTTACTTTTGCTATGATGCACCCTGTGTGACCGCCTGCCCGACGGATATCGATATTCCGCTATTCATCCGTCAAATTAGTACGGATAGGTCAGAGGCTGCGGCCAAAACGATTCTTGATATGAATATTTTGGGCGGAATGTGTGCCCGTGTTTGCCCAACGGAAGTGCTTTGCGAACAAGCCTGCGTGCGTGAAGTTTCAGAGGGCAAGCCTGTTGAAATTGGCCGCCTTCAACGCCACGCCACTGATCGTTTGATGGCAAAAAATATTCATCCCTTTGATCGTGCAGCCGCCACCGGCAAGAAGGTTGCCGTGGTTGGGGCGGGTCCTGCGGGGCTATCCTGCGCCCACCGATTGGCATTAAAGGGGATCGACGTGACGATCTATGATGCCCGTTCTAAAGCAGGCGGCCTGAATGAATACGGGATCGCCGCCTATAAATCCACAAATGACTTTGCCGCAAAGGAAGTGGCGTGGTTGTTGTCTATCGGTGGTATCACGATTGAAAACAACAAAACGCTGGGCGTGGACATGACGCTGGACGGCCTTAGCTCTGATTTCGATGCGGTTTTTCTGAGTGTTGGTTTGGGCGGCGTTAACGCCCTGAGCATGTCGAGTGAAGATGATACATGTATGTCAGACGCAGTTGGGTTCATTGAAACATTGAGACAAGCGACTGACCTGGCCAGCATACCCATTGGGCGCAACGTGGTTGTTATCGGTGGCGGCATGACAGCGGTTGATGCAGCTGTGCAGTCGAAATTGCTTGGTGCAGAGCAGGTCACTATTGCCTACCGACGGGGCCGCGAAGCCATGAGTGCGAGCCGCTATGAACAAGACCTCGCAGCGTCCCATGGCGTGAAGCTTTTGTTCAACGTCCAACCGGTAACACTGGAGACTTTGGAACCAAGCGCGGCGCTTGTCCTGGAATATACGGCGACAAAAGACGGTCGATTGACAGGTACAGGGGAGACCATGCGGATCTCTGCGGATCAAGTATTTTCTGCCATCGGTCAAACACTTGCCACTGATGGTGGACTGGCACTTGATGGGCGCAAGATTTCTGTGACAGGTGCAGGTCGCACGAGCCGTGATCGGGTTTGGGCAGGTGGCGATTGCGCCTCCGGTGGTGATGATCTGACTGTAACTGCGGTCGCTGAAGGGCGCGATGCCGCAATGGATATTTATGCAACCTTAATGGGAGGGGCAAACTAATGGCTGATCTAACGACAGATTTCTTGGGTATCAAAAGCCCAAATCCATTCTGGCTCGCTTCTGCGCCGCCAACTGATAAAGAATATAATGTGCGCCGCGCATTTGAGGCCGGTTGGGGGGGCGTTGTTTGGAAAACCTTAGGGGCTGAAGGTCCACCAGTGGTCAATGTGAATGGCCCACGCTACGGCGTCATCCACGGCCCAGATCGCCGCGTTCTTGGGCTGAACAATATTGAGTTAATCACCGACCGACCACTCGATGTGAACCTAGAAGAAATCACCCGTGTTAAGAAAGATTACCCAAACCACGCTGTGATCGTGTCCATCATGGTGCCTTGTGAAGAACAGGCATGGAAAGATATTCTACCAAAGGTCGAAGCGACAGGTGCGGATGGGATCGAGCTCAACTTCGGGTGCCCACACGGAATGTCCGAAAGGGGTATGGGCGCGGCTGTTGGACAGGTTCCTGAGTATATTGAAATGGTCACAGGCTGGTGTAAAAAATACTATTCCAAACCAGTGATCGTCAAGCTGACGCCGAATATCACAGATGTGCGTTTGCCGGCCGCGGCAGCGAAACGGGGTGGCGCGGACGCTGTGTCATTGATCAATACAATAAATTCTATCGTCTCAGTGGATCTCGATAGCATGAGCCCAGAACCATCCATAAATGGCAAGGGTACGCATGGGGGCTATTGTGGTCCTGCGGTTAAGCCGATTGCAATGTCTATGGTGTCTGAAATTGCGCGCGCGCCCGCAACCGCTGGATTTCCCATCTCAGGTATTGGTGGGGTCACAACATGGCGGGATGCGGCTGAATACATCGCGCTCGGCTGCGGCAACGTCCAGGTTTGCACCGCGGCGATGACTTATGGTTTCAAGGTTGTNCAAGAAATGATCACGGGTCTGTCTCAGTGGATGGATGAAAAAGGGCACAAAAGCATCCAAGACTTTATGGGCGCTGCGATCCCCAACACGACCGATTGGCAATATCTTGATCTTAATTATGTCGCCAAAGCAGTGATTAACCAAGATGACTGCATCAGCTGTGGACGTTGCTTTGCCGCATGCGAAGATACATCGCATCAAGCTATTGTAATGTCTGAAGATCGNAAGTTCTCCGTGCTTGATGCGGAATGTGTGGCATGTAACCTTTGTGTCGAAGTCTGNCCCGTTGAAAATTGCATAACCATGGTGCAGCAGCCTGCCGGCACTGTTGATCCGCGCACAGGCCAAACCATTTCGGATGGATACGCCAATTGGACAACACACCCGAATAATCCCGATTCTGTTGCGGCTGAATAAAGGATGATCAAATCGGCGTGTGGGGTAAACCCACGCGCCGTATTAAACAGTCAACATGCGTCGTAGCATATCTTCTAAATATTGCTCGGCATCCTCAAAATGATCTCGTTCTCCCAAGATCGCCTTCACTTGAACATCAAAGTCAGCATAATGTTGCGTCATGGCCCAGATCGAAAAGATGAGATGATAAGGATCGATAGCACGAATCAATCCCGCGTCTGCCCAGTGGTTAATTAACAGCGNTAAGTTCTCGACAACCTCACGCAGTTCACCGGTCAAAACGGATTTAATTCGCGGGGCGCCTTGGATGATTTCAGTGGCGTAAAGGCGACTTTCACGGGGGTAGAGCCGGCTCATTTTCAGTTTGTGTTTGGCGTATTTCAGTATTTCTTCAACAGGGTCACCGGCGGGGTCAATATCGCGAACAGGCTGCAACCAATCGGTCAATAACTGGGCCAATAATGCCTCGTAAATAGCCTCTTTGGATGCGAAGTAATACAGGATGTTGGGTTTTGACAGACCAGACTCCGCTGCGATCTGATCTAATGTNGNGCCGCGAAACCCAAATTGGGCAAAGACCTTTAGCCCAGCGGCTTTGATTGCTGAGTGGTTTTTTTTCTGGATACGGGTCTCTGTCTTTTTCATACGGGTCTATCACATGGAACAGTTGAGGGAGTAAATGACTAATTCGAAGGCAGTTCGGCAATGGATTGGCAAATTATAAAAGCAATTCCTTGACACATGTCTGGCCTCTGCTAGCGTTAGTTTGACCAGTTGGTCAAATTATTAATTGAGCAACCGTAATAATTCGAAAGTGAAGGACCGTCTCATGGCTGCTATTGGCGAAAATCTGAAGATTAACAGCGAACGTCTTTGGGACAGTCTGATGGAGATGGCCAAGATTGGGCCGGGTGTGGCAGGCGGCAATAACCGACAAACTCTGACAGATGAAGACAGCGAAGGCCGTCAATTGTTTCTCGATTGGTGCAAGGCTGCTGGCTGCACGATGGGCCTTGATCAAATGGGCAATATGTTTGCGCGTCGCGAGGGAACAGACCCTGAGGCCCTGCCAGTTTATGTGGGGTCGCATTTAGATACCCAACCCACTGGTGGGAAATATGATGGGGTGCTTGGGGTTCTCGGTGGCCTCGAAATTTTGCGCACCATGAATGATCTGGATATCAAAACCAAACACCCAATTGTTGTGGTTAATTGGACGAATGAGGAGGGAACACGCTTTGCGCCGGCGATGTTGTCCTCAGGTGTATTTGCTGGTGTTCACACCCAAGATTGGGCCTATGATCGTGTGGATGCTGAGGGCAAAGCCTTTGGGGATGAATTGCAGCGCATTGGCTGGCGGGGTGATGAAGACGTGGGCGCGCGCAAAATGCACGCCTTCTTTGAGCTGCACATCGAACAAGGTCCGATCCTAGAGGCAGAAAATAAGCAAATTGGGATTGTGACACATGGGCAGGGTCTGTCCTGGACCCAAGTGGAGATTACAGGCAAAGATGCCCATACAGGATCAACTCCGATGCCCATGCGCAAAAACGCAGGGCTCGCCATGGCACGGGTTTTGGATAGAGTTGAGGCAATTGCGCTGTCCTACGCACCTCATGCGGTCGGGGCGGCGGGTCATATCGATGTTTACCCCAATTCACGCAACGTGATCCCTGGCAAAGTCGTGTTTACAATTGATTTTCGCTCTCCCGATTTGACTGTCATCACTGACATGGAGGCGCGTTTGCGGACAGAAGCCCAGGCCATCTGTGAAGCGATGGGGATGGACATTGAGTTTGAAAAGGTCGGTGGGTTTGATCCTGTCGCCTTTGACGCAACATGTGTTCAGGCCGTGCGCCGCGCGGCAGAGCGTTTGGGATATAGCCATATGGATCTCATTTCAGGCGCGGGTCATGACGCCTGTTGGATCAATAAGGTTGCGCCCACGGCAATGATCATGTGCCCTTGTGTCGACGGTCTGAGCCATAATGAGGCCGAGGACATCAGCCAAGAATGGGCAGCTGCGGGCGCAGATGTTTTGTTGCATGCCGTTTTGGAGACGGCCGTAATTACACCATAAGCCGCGGCGCAGATACCAATAGACAGGGAGATTATTATGAGCACAGTCATCAAGAACGGCACAGTCGTCACGCATGATTTGACATATGAAGCAGATGTTTTGATTGAAGATGGTAAGATCATCGAGATTGGAANAAACCTATCTGGCACGGATGAATTGGATGCAACAGGCTGCTACGTGATGCCGGGTGGCATTGACCCCCATACCCATCTTGAGATGCCATTCATGGGCACATATTCTTCGGATGATTTCGAAAGCGGCACNCGCGCNGCATTGGCTGGCGGCACTACGATGGTTGTCGATTTCGCNCTNCCGAGCCCNGGGCANGGACTGCATGATGCGCTGAAAATGTGGGACAATAAATCCACCCGCGCCAACTGCGATTATTCCTTCCACATGGCNGTGACCTGGTGGGGCGAACAGGTGTTTGACGAGATGGAGAGCGTGATCAAAGACCGGGGCATTAATACGTTCAAGCACTTCTTGGCCTACAAAGGCGCCTTGATGGTTAATGACGACGAGCTGTTCGCAAGCTTCAATCGCCTTTCCGAATTGGGAGGCATCGCGATGGTTCACGCCGAAAACGGTGATGTCGTTGCTGAACTCTCCGCCAAATTACTGGCTGAGGGCAATACGGGACCAGAAGCGCATGCCTATTCCAGGCCGCCGCAAGTTGAGGGCGAAGCCACCAATCGCGCAATTATGATCGCCGATATGGCAGGGGTGCCGCTCTATGTTGTTCATACCTCTTGCGAAGAGTCCCACGAGGCAATTCGCCGGGCACGTCAACAGGGCAAACGGGTTTGGGGCGAGCCATTGATCCAGCACCTAACACTGGACGAAAGCGAATACTTCAACAAGGACTGGGACCACGCCGCGCGTCGCGTTATGTCTCCACCCTTTCGCAACAAACATCACCAAGATAGCCTTTGGGCTGGCCTTCAGTCCGGCTCCCTGAGCGTTGTGGCCACCGATCACTGCGCATTTTCAACAGAACAAAAACGGTTCGGCCTGGGGGACTTCACTAAGATCCCTAATGGCACAGGTGGTCTGGAAGATCGCATGCCGATGCTATGGACCTATGGCGTTGCGACCGGTCGCCTAACGCCGAATGAATTCGTGGCTGTCACATCAACCAATATCGCCAAGATCCTGAATTGTTATCCGCGCAAGGGGGCAATCCTTGTGGGTGCGGATGCGGATATTGTTGTCTGGGACCCGAAGAAAGAAAAGACGATTGCAGCAGGTACGCAGCAATCGGCCATTGATTACAATGTATTCGAGGGTAAAAAGGTCAAAGGCCTGCCGCGCTTTACCTTAACGCGTGGGCATGTTGCGGCCTATGATGGTGAGATGCGCACCCAGGAAGGGCATGGCAATTTCGTAAAACGCGCCGGCAATACCGCAACGAACAAAGCTCTATCATCATGGAAAGCTCTGACGTCACCGCGCCCTATTGAGCGTTCAGGAATTCCGGCCAGTGGAGTCTGAGGCCGTGATTACAATTTCGTTGACCCATTTTCAGGATGCAATATGACGCAAGAGCCAACCATCGATGCCAAAGGGCTTCATCTGACTTTTGAGACCAATGATGGTCCTGTCCACGCGCTTCAGGACGTGAACCTTGAGATCAATAAGGGCGATTTTGTTAGCTTTATCGGTCCGTCTGGCTGCGGTAAAACTACGTTCTTACGCTGTATTGCAGGGCTTGAAACACCCACTTCAGGTCATATTTCGGTCAATGGCCTGACGCCGGATGAGGCACGTCGCGCGCGCGCTTACGGCTATGTATTTCAGGCGGCGGGGCTTTATCCGTGGCGTACAATTGGCGGCAACATCCGCCTACCCCTTGAGATTATGGGCTTTTCCAAATTTGAAATGTCACAGCGGGTCGAACGGGTCTTGGAATTGGTCGACTTGACCGGATTTGATAAAAAATTTCCCTGGCAATTGTCTGGGGGAATGCAGCAGCGGGCCAGTATTGCGCGCGCGCTTGCCTTTGACGCTGATATCTTGCTGATGGATGAACCCTTTGGTGCGCTTGATGAAATTGTGCGTGATCACTTAAATGAACAGTTGTTGCAGCTTTGGGCCCGCACGGAAAAGACGATCGGGTTTGTGACACATTCGATCCCTGAGGCGGTTTACCTATCGACTAAGATCGTTGTGATGAGCCCACGACCAGGCCGCATCACGGACGTTATTGACAGCAGTTTGCCAAAGGAGCGACCGCTCGACATTCGCGATAGTCCTGAATTCATCTCTATTGCTCAACGCGTGCGTGATGGGCTGCGGGCAGGGCACGCCCATGTGTAAGTCAATCACCAAGAAAGGGCGGATCGTGTGAAGTCAATTCTACCTGTTCTTACCATTATTGCAGCTGTGCTATTCATCTGGACCTTGGCGGTTGTTCCGATGAATATGCATCTGACGGCTGATCAAGCACAACGCAGTGGCGCGATTGTGACGCCCGACACTCCGGTTGCGCGCAAGGAGACAAATGGTATTGTCCTTGCGCTCAAAAACCCACATTTGATCGCGCTGACCTACGTTGGGAAACGCCCAAATTTGCCGTCTCCCCATCAAGTTGGGCTGGAAATGTTTGACACAATTTTTGGGAAAAAGATCACCTCAAAACGCAGCCTTGTTTACCATGGTTGGATCACACTGGCGCCAACTTTGCTGGGNTTCGCGATTGGCACCTTGCTCGGTGTGCTGCTCGCGGTTGGTATCGTTTTTAGCCGTGTGATGGACAAATCGGTCATGCCATGGGCCATCGTCAGTCAAACCNTTCCGATCCTTGCTCTGGCTCCTATGATNATTGTTGTCCTCGGAGCCNCCGGCATTCANGGTGTCTTACCTAAGTCTGTTATTGCCGCTTATCTNTCTTTCTTTCCTGTGGTGGTNGGCATGGTCAAAGGGCTGCGCAGTCCGGACCANATGCAGCTGGATCTGCTACGGACCTATAGCACCAACAATGTTCAAAGCTTTTGGAAGCTGCGCTTGCCCTCCTCGACGCCCTATTTGTTTGCCTCATTGAAAATTGGCATCTCAGCATCCTTGATTGGCACAATCGTTGCCGAATTGCCCACNGGTGCAAAGGCAGGGTTTGGGGCACGCATGTTGGTTGGTGATCAATATGGTCAACCAATCCTGTCATGGGCGGCTCTTTTTGCGGCNGCTCTGACGGCTGCGGCCTTGGTTGGGATCATTTCATTGGTTGAACGCGGTGCGCTTCGTAAAATGGGGATGAAACCGGCATGATGTATGTAATCGCNGGATTTGCTATCTGGGGTCTGGGGTGGTTGCTGAATTTATATTTGGCAAACAGTAAGTGGTCGGACTATCGNGCGATGAATATTGCAGTTCCGCTCATCTTTGGGTTGACCGTTTTGCTTGTGTGGGAGTGCTTTGTCATAGGCTTTGACGTGAACCCTGTGTTTTTGCCGCGTCCCTCTGACATCGTCTTGCGTATGGCGATTGAAATGCCACGGCTGTGGGCAGACTTCGTTCAAACCATCGTTAAAGGGGCGTTGACGGGATACATTCTCGGTGGCTTGGCAGCCTTTGCCATCGCAGTCCTTGCGGATCGCTCCGAGTTTTTAACAAGCGGTGTGCTGCCTGTTGGAAGCTTTATGGCCGCTTTGCCCATNGTTGGGATAGCCCCNATTTTCGTTAAATGGTTCGGAAGTGATTGGGAATCTAAGGCGGCCGTNGTGGCTGTTATGGTGTTCTTTCCCATNCTGGTTAATGTCGTCGCCGGGATGCGCGACACCACATCGATGCAGCGTGACCTCATGCGCACCTATGGGGCTGGCTATTGGCCAACCTTGCTCAAACTGCGCCTTCCAGCGGCGATGCCATTTATTTTCAATGGCTTAAAGGTCGCCACAACATTGTCTCTGATCGGTGCGATCGTTGCTGAGTTCTTTGGTTCCCCAACCGTCGGAATGGGATTTCGTATTTCCACCAGCTTTGGCCAACTCGCCCTTGATATGGTTTGGGCTGAGATCGTCATCGCCGCAATCGCGGGGACCGCATTTTACGGTATTGTGACATTAATCGAAAAGGGCGTTACTTTTTGGCACCCATCACAACGCTGACAGTCCAATGAAGATTGCAGCAAAACCACAGACTAGGAGGTCTAAACGATGAAAAAGATGATTATTGCCGCCGCTATCGCAGCGGGGCTGGGGGGCACGTCTGCCATTGCAGACGGTCACGCGAACTCCGTTTCATTGCAATTGCAGTGGGTGACGCAAGCACAATTTGCAGGCTACTATGTGGCCTTGGACAAAGGGTTTTATGAGGCCGAAGGTCTGGATGTGACGATATTGGCCGGTGGCCCGGATATTGCCCCACCCCAGGTTCTCGCAGGTGGCGGCGCGGATGCGATGCTGAACTGGATGCCTTCCGCCTTGTCGGCACGTGAAAAAGGTCTGCCGGTTGTGAACATTGCGCAGCCATTCAAGAGATCTGGCTTGATGTTAACATGTTGGAAAGACACCGGTATCACCAAGGTGGAAGACTTCCGTGGCAAGACCATTGGTGTTTGGTTCTTTGGCAACGAATATCCGTTCCTAAGCTGGATGAGCCAAGTGGGCATTCCAACCGAGGGCGGTGCTGATGGTGTCACTGTTCTGAAGCAAGGCTTTAATGTTGATCCACTTTTGAACCGTGAAGCAGACTGCATCTCAACCATGACGTATAATGAATACGGCCAGGTGATTGATGCCGGGGTCAATCCAGATGAGTTGGTGACGTTCCAATACGAAGAACAAGGTGTGGCCACGCTTGAGGACGGTATCTACGTTCTTGAAGAGAACCTAAATGATCCGGTGTTCGTAGACAAAATGGTGCGCTTCGTGCGCGCGTCTATGGAGGGTTGGAAATATGCCGAAGCCAATGCAGAAGAAGCTGCTGGAATTATTCTTGATAACGACGACACAGGCGCACAGAATGAAGCCGCTCAAATTCGGATGATGGGCGAAATTGCCAAACTCACAGCCGGTTCCAACGGTGCGTTGGATGTGGCTGATTTTGATCGTACGGTTGCGACTTTGTTGTCAGGTGGATCTGATCCGGTTATTTCTGCCGTTCCAGAAGGTGCGTGGACGCATAAAATTACGGACCTTGCGTTGAAGTAGTCACACCGATCATAGTGAAAATTTGAAACGCCCTGCACAGTGTAGGGCGTTTTTTTGTAATTTGTGCGAAATTTGAAGAAATATAAGCGTCGCGGACGGTTGGACTCTTTGCTCTGGCTGAGCCGTTCTGGCCAAAATCAACCACGCAGAAATACTTGAGAAATTCGATGAGACACAGGCAAATTATGTGTGAGCAAGCCTAGTAATTTAGGTTCGAGATTTCAGGGATGTGCATAAGAGGATGACAACCGAAATGATTGACAAGGCAATGCCGCCGCTGATCCAAATCGGCGGATTCTCGTGGTCCAAGAGCCTCTCCCAAACCAGCACCCAAATGGGGGTCAAATAGGTGTAGGCCATGACATTCGTTGCCGGCAGATGCATCGACGCGAATTGTAGGCAGAGGAAGGAGAGCGATGTGGCAAATACCGCAAGATAGATAATTGTTCCCCAGATTAAGAGCGGTAATCCGGTCCAATTCGTTTGTAAAATTTCTGGGGCACCGTAAATGCTCAGTATGATTGTGCCGCTTGTGAGCATTCCAAAGGTGACCATGATGGCGTTTTCGCCGCGGTTCAATTGGCGAAAAAGGATTGGTAAAAAGGCATGGGCGATGCATCCAAGAAAATAAATCAGTTCTCCTGTGCCAACCTTAAATTGTGCTATGGCAAGAATATCCGCTCGGAAAATAACCCACACAGATCCAATGGTTCCAATAAGAATTGCCACCAGGCCATGCAGTCTTATTTTTTGCTTTAAAATAATAAACCCGAGTAAGCTGGACATCGCCGGCATCAGCGTAAACACAGCTGCAGTAGAAATCGGCGTCGCGCTCTTTAGGCCTTCGAACATCAAGGTAAAATATATGCCAAATGTGCCGCCAAGAATGAAATAACGCCAAGAGGCTTGCATTGCCCGTTGAGTAATTGCTCCGGTAAAAAATGCAATCAGCCCCATAATGCAGGCAGCCAACCCAAAACGCACTGCCGTTAACGCAACGGGAGAAATATCATTTGCGATCATCGACCCAAAAGAAAAGGATCCTCCAATGAGCATGGAAAAACCAAGCATCGCGGCATGACTTTGAAACATTCTATTCACAGACAGTTTTAGCCTTTGGGTTGTTATTGGTGGCCATCATCCGATCACCGGTTGTGAGAACATTATCTTTCCTGAGGGCTTCAAATAGACGGGCAGAGTGTTTGATATCGTTGAATAGCCTTCTAAACGCGCCATTTTGGCTTTTCGATTGGATGGTTTCCACTGCGAGCCGTTCTTGATACTGCTGAGCCGCCCCAGTTGAGTGGTCTAATTTGAATGTTAGTGCATGATTGGCCTTTGGTCCATCGGTGTCGTGGCTTCTGGCGCGGGTGGGCGATAGCCATACCGACCGTATTGATGGGTCAACTCGATCATGTCTGCGACCAAGCGTTTTTCATCGGCACGGTCTTGGGGTAATCGCCGTTTCTTGCAGATTGTGTTTGTAGGCCAAATTTCCTCAATCTAGTTTATAATATGAAGCGGTATGGTGCTCCGCCCCTTCATTCTCTCTGGTGCGCAACTGGCGCAACACGTGTACGCGAAACCGCGCCGATGCGCTTGCAGAGCGGCGAAAATAACAGGGCGGTTAGATTTAAACCATGACCGAAGTCTAATGCCTATGCGAATGAGGCT
>JGI26087J52781_1000072_pt1 | contig 11741 bp, 12 predicted proteins | sample SaaInl33SG_5_DNA_FD_52781 | JGI IMG/M metagenome (IMG submission 52781) | reverse complement strand
ACCTAACGCTTAAGAAATCACAACGCTATAAAAAAGCCGGCTCATTTGAGCCGGCTTTTTTTTTGCTATCGATCTGCTACCCTGCGCATGAATTGACCAAGCTCCATTGCTGAAGGTGCAATGGCTCTGTAGCCCCCTTCGAGTAGATCGGCACCCGACGTACCGTTGTACCTCGTTTTAGAAAAGAGCATGATGCGCATTTGCGCCGTAAAGTAGTTGCCTATCCAGGGGAACTTCGAGAGAAATGAGACCGCACGCATTCGATTTAACCAAGGCTTTGCAGGCAATAACCAAAGTTTACGCGTTTTACCCAAGCCGCTTTGCATCCATTGCAAGAGCTCATAAAAAGTAGGATGTTCTGCTACGGCGACCACCGGTCCTTCCGTCTTTGATTCATGAGCTGCATATACAATAGCCGCAACATCACGCACATCCACCACTCCAGAACAACCGTCGGTTGCAAAAGGCAAGGTTCCTTTCCACAAGCGCTTCCATAACTCTTGAGGCNCTCGGTGTAAAGGACCGACACCTAATATCACACCCGGCCGAACTACTGTCGTCGACAAACCTTCTTGCTGCGCTCGCCAAACTTGAAGCTCCGAAAAGATTTTACTTTTCGCATAAGAACCCAATCCCACTTTCTTTTTAGTCGGCTGAAAATCTTGAGGCTCCAAATATTCGATTTGGCCCAAAGGTGCATTTCCTCCCATAACGGCTATGCTTGAGACGTGTGTAAAGTGCTCCACACCCAATGCCTCAGCTAAGTGGAGCATCTCTGCAGTGATCTGCTCATTTTTATTTCCGCCTCGCACCGATGGAGTTATATCTATGACGGCTGCCGCATGAATGACGGAATGTACCTGAGGGAGTTGCTCCTTTTTACAATAGTCCGAAAGCCACTCCGCTGAACCAGCACCATAGCCTAAATCCAAATCGACAAAATGCACCTGTGNATTCAAATATGCCTTTGACGGTTGACCGTAAAACGATGCTACGTATTCAAGCTGGTCAAAAGAAGATGCAGGACGCTTCGCACACAGGATTGCACCAGAATATGCAGGACTTTGCCCCCAACCCAGCAATTCTGCGAGGAGAAAGGCGCCTAATTGGCCAGTCGCACCAGTAATCAACAATGTATTCTTAGAATCCATAGAAATGAACGTAGTGTGAAGTTAGTGGTTATTACTTTTGCAACTCAATTCTTACCTCAATGAAAAAAGGAGATATTCTAAAAGCGCTGGAAAGTGTAGGCAATAGTACTGAAAGCAATATTGTCGCAGCAGATTTGGTTCGAAATATTCAAATCTTCGGCGATGAGGTGATTGTAGATGCTGAAAGCATGAGCCCAACCCTTCAGGCAAAAAAGAAACTGGAGGTAGATATTATGAAGGCCATTCATGATCAAGTCGCTGAAAAAGCGAAGGTTGTAGTGAATGTCACCGTAAGTGAGAAGTCTAAGGAAACTGCCGCGAATGTAATCAAAGGTGCTCCTATACCTGGTGTTCAAAATATTATTGCCATTGCATCTGGTAAAGGAGGCGTTGGAAAAAGTACAGTGACGGCAAATCTCGCGATCAGTTTACGCCAAATGGGCTTTAAAGTAGGATTGATTGATGCCGATATCTACGGACCTTCCGCTCCATTGATGTTCGACGTGCAGCATGCAAAACCCATGACGGTGCACGTGGACGGCAAATCGAAAATGGGCCCGGTAGAAGCCTACGGAATTAAAATCATGTCCATCGGTTTCTTCGCGAATACCGATCAAGCCGTGGTCTGGAGAGGTCCTATGGCCACGAAAGCATTGACTCAAATGATCCACGATACGCATTGGAATGAATTGGATTTTTTATTGATTGATTTACCTCCAGGTACAGGGGATATTCACCTAAGTATGGTTCAAAACATGCCCGTTACGGGTGCCGTAGTGGTGAGTACGCCACAGAAAGTAGCCCTGGCCGATGCTAGAAAGGGAGTTGCCATGTTCCAAATGGATCAAATCAATGTGCCTGTTTTGGGTATTCTCGAAAATATGAGTTTCTTCTCTCCGCCTGAATTACCCGAGAATAAGTATTATTTGTTTGGAAAAGAAGGCGCAAAGGATCTCGCGAGCCAATTAGATGTACCTTTCCTCGGCGAACTTCCGCTTATACAAAGTATTCGTGAGGCCGGAGATGTGGGACGCCCTGCAGCATTGCAAGAGGGGACGAACATCCCGTTGGCATTTGAAGAAATCGCTCGTAATATTGTAGCAGAAGTGGCGCAGCGCAATGAGAACTTGCCGCCAACAGAAATAGTCCGGATCACAACCATGGCCGGCTGTTCACCTAAAAAATAAATACACCACCGTGAGTGACCTAAACGAACGCATAGAAAAAGCTTTAGACGAAGTGAGACCATTCCTCGCAAATGACGGCGGGGACGTCACTTTAGAGGGCATCGAAGGAACCACGGTAAAAGTGAAGTTTCACGGCGCCTGTGTAGGTTGTAAAGTCAGTGATTTTACCCTCAAAGGAGGTATTGAAACGACCATTAAAAAATATGTACCGGAGATCGACCGCGTGATTGCGGTAGATGCCTAAACCTAGAATACCATGCTGCAAATTCAGCGAATCAGACAGGAGCCGGAGGCCATTATTGAAGGCCTTAAAAAACGCGGTATCGATGCAAGCGAAACCGTACATGCACTGATCGAATTGGACGCAAAGCGTCGCGCCATTCGCCACGAAATGGAGGAAAATCAGCACCGCCTGAATGGGCTCTCCAAAGAAATTGGGGAATTATTCAAGAGTGGTCGTGCGCAGGAAGCCAATGCCCTGAAAGAAGAGACGGGTACGCTGAAAGAAGCTATTAAGGAACTCAGTGATCGTGTACAGTTGATTGCCACTGAAGAGCACGACCTCCTGTTGAGCTTACCTAATGTTCCGCATTCCAGTGTGAAGACGGGTCGCGATGAAAACGACAATGAAGAAATCAAACGCGTCGGAACCATCCCAACGTTACACGACGGTGCTAAACCGCATTGGGATCTTGCAGATCAGTATGATTTGATCGATTTTGAATTGGGCGTAAAGATTACCGGTGCTGGTTTCCCAGTCTATAAAAATCATGGTGCTCGCTTGCAACGTGCAATGATTAACTTCTTTTTGGATGAAAATAGAGCAGCGGGCTACACGGAATACCAAGTACCGCACTTTGTAAATGCCGCTTCCGGATACGGGACAGGTCAGCTCCCAGATAAGGAAGGACAGATGTACGAAATGCCGTTAGACGGCCTCTACGCCATACCTACAGCAGAGGTGCCTGTGACGAACATGTTCCGTGATGAGATCGTAAATGCGAAAGAGTTTCCCATAAAAAGTACCGGTTACACCCCTTGTTTTAGACGTGAAGCAGGATCGTACGGAAAGGATGTTCGCGGATTAAACCGGTTGCACCAGTTTGATAAAGTTGAAATTGTCAGCATTACTCACCCAGATAAGAGCTATGGATTGCTCGATGAAATGGTTGCGCATGTTGCCGGACTCTTAGAGAAGCTTGAACTTCCGTACAGAATTTTACGTCTTTGTGGCGGCGATGCTGGATTCACCTCAGCGCTCACTTATGATTTTGAGGTATACAGTGCGGCACAAGAGCGCTGGCTTGAAGTGAGTAGTGTTTCTAATTTCGAAACCTTCCAAGCGAACCGCTTAAAATTGCGCTTCAAGGATGAAGAGGGCAAGAGCCAATTGTGTCATACCCTCAACGGATCTGCTATGGCCTTACCGCGCGTTTTAGCTGCCCTTCTGGAGAATCACCAACAAGAGGATGGTATTCGAATTCCTGCCGCGCTCGTTCCGTATACTGGATTCGACAAAATCGCTTAGTCCATGCAAAAACTGCTTTTGTTTTGCACGTTAAGCCTCTTTGTGATCAGTTGTACAAAAGAGCCTTGGCAAATCGAGATGGGCAGCCGTTTGGATTCCATGATTGTTTTGGCCAAAAGCCATGAACAGGTTATNGCGAGTACTGATGCTGAGCAGGTAGCTGCTGCTTCCGACGTTTTGGGAGCACACCAAATTTTCTTCTTGGAACAACTGGATGAGATGGCACGACTGAATGTTTCTAAGTCCATGTATACGGGTCCTCTTGAGACCATGAAAAACTGCACTAAATATTTAAATCGGGTTCGAACGGCCAAAGATTTAAATCCTGAGAAGCACCGCGAAAGGCTATCGAATTTGAGGCACGATGTTCTCAAAGGTCACCTCGACAGCACCACTGCTATTGGGTATTACAATCAGGAGGCCATGCTTTTGCGCGATCTTGACCGCACAATGAATAAAAGCTATGGGGGTTGTTTCAGTTGCCTAAGAGCATACGATACCTTGGTGCTACAATTAGACTCCTTAAAAGGCTTTATCTTGGAGCCCGATGCGATTCGTTAGACCACTTTTTATTTTTCTCATTCCCCTTCTTAGTTTGGGGCAAAACGGTCTGTCAGACTGTGACAGTTTATTGATCAAAAGGCAGTTTGATGCCGCTGCGGCTTGTCTTGAAGACCTGCATTCTCAAAATCCGGTGGGACCTGCTTATGAAAAACTCCTTGAAGCGTATTTGGTGCTAGAGGATACCGGTAAGGTTTTTAAATTGGCCCGTAAACAAAGCAGGGCCTATGGGCAATCTAAACCGGCTTATTATGTGGACTACTGGCATTTTAGCCAAACCCTCGAGAGGCGCGGTCCAGATTTTAGTGTGCTCGAAAACCTCACCCGAAACAATCCGTTCTCCGTCCGGGCAAGCGCACAACAACTGGAAAAATACAATTACATCGAAGAAGCGATTGGGCTGTACCTCATCGCAGAAGCCGCACAGCCCAATGTTCGCACCGCTTTTGAAAGAGGGCAATTGCACGCACAGCTAGGACAATACGAAGCACAATACGAGGCTTATATTCTCGCGGCAAGACAGAACAGCGGCTACCTCAGTAGTATCAAAATGCGTATTGCCAATAATTTGAGCAAGGATCCTAATGGGGTACACAATTCAGCCATTAAGAAAGTACTCTATGCTGCAATCAAGAAATCGTCCGATCCCCTTGTCGAACAGTTGTTGCTCTTTGTCCTGAGGCAAGAAGGTGATTTTGATCGTGCCTTTACCTTCATGCGTTCTAACTACGACGGAAACGCGTCTATTCAGCCCTTTTTACAGTTGATGCGTGAGGCGCGAGAATCGAATGACGATGCTATAGCAGTAGCTATTGGTCAATTCTTGTTGACCCAAAAGACCGCTTTAATGCAGCAACGCGGGACGAACAGTGTCCTGCTGGAATTGGGTAAATGCTACGAAAAAACTAAAAATATCGAGGCCATTTCTGCCCTATCGGATCGCTATCCAATAGGTATTTGTGAAGCCTGTTTTGAATGGGAACGCTACCGGGCAACTTTTCTCTTTGAACAGGGCAAGGTGCCCGCGGATAGCCTTCAATCTTTGCTCGAATNCGAATCTACTTTAACCCAATTGCGCGAGCGCTACCCACGAAAGTTTCAACGTGGTCTTACCCACCTCAGCCAAGGCGAAGCAAATCTCCGACTGGGCTATTTTGATGATGCCCTAATGGAATTTGCTCGGGCTGAGACGTTGCTCGAAGATTCAGATGAAGGCGATATGGCCCGATTAAAAAAAGCCATGTGTGCCTTTTACGGCGGTGACATTCCATGGGCGAAAACACAACTTGAAGTCCTTTTACAGAGCACCAGTAAATCCATTGCAAATGACGCTTTAGAAAACGCATTAATGATCAGTGCCAATTCTGTTGACGATACCTTGATGGAAGGGCTCGGACTCATTCGTATTCCCATGCTCCTGGAAGCCCAAGGAAAAACAAGCAAAGCCATTGAAAAATATAAAGCGTTAAAAAAGGTCTTGATTGCTCATGAACTCTATGACGATGTTTGTTTAAAGTTGGGCAAGCTCTACCTTGACGGGGCACAGTGGGAAGCTGCTCTTGCTGAATTCTCGCTTGTGCAACAAGCCGCTGGAGAAGGCATGTGGAAAGAAGATGCGCTCTTTTTCGCCGCCATGTGTCGCTTCGAACTTAAGCAGAGTGAGGCCCAATTGGCCCTTGAGCAGTATTTGCTCAACTATCCTGCGGGATTATATTTTGAACAAGCTAGAACCATGTATCGTACCTTAGCACTATGAGCCAACACATTTACAATGTTACTGTCGTAGTCGATCAATCCATCGAAGCAAAATGGAAGGAGTGGATGGTTAAGGAACATATTCCCGAAGTCATGGATACCGGAATGTTCAGAAGTTTTCTTTTTACACAAGTCTTTCCCGAACAAGAACAAGATAATCCGAGCTACAGCATTCAGTACAGAGCCGCAGATCTTGAAAGTATTAAGCTGTACATGCAGATGTACGGGCCAGAACTGCGCAAGAAAACGGAGAAAGCGTGGGGGACGCACGCACTTGCCTTCAGAACTATTCTTGAAGTCATCGACGAAAAATAATGACGACAACACAACGCATTTTCACACTTGAGAACGGTCTTCAATGTTCGTTTCAAGCACAACGCAGCAGTGTAGCACACGTAGTGGTGGCTATTCGTGCTGGGGCTAGAGATGAATTGGACCACCAACAAGGTCTTGCGCATTTTCTCGAACACAATCTGTTCAAAGGCACTTCCAAAAGAAAGGCCTATCACATCCTATCGCGATTAGACGATGTAGGTGGCGAGCTCAACGCATATACTACTAAAGAGGAGACGATTATACATGCCAGTTTCTTAAAAACTGATTTTCGTAGAGCGCTAGAATTGCTTTACGATGTTCTCGCTAACAGCACCTTCCCTGAAAAAGAATTAGAAAAGGAAAAAGAAGTCATCAAAGATGAAATCTCCAGTTACAAAGACGCACCTGGCGAAAGCATTTTCGACGATTTCGAAGACCATATTTTCAGAGGTGACCCTTTGGGGAGGAACATCTTAGGCACTCCAGAAAGTGTAGACGGACTCTCGCGTGCAGATATTCTTGAATTTCAATCGCGAACCTACACTGCAAATCGCATTAAGTTGGCCGTGGTAGGACCCTTCGGTGGCGAACGCGTTGAGCGCACGGTTGCCGAACTTTTCGCCGGCTTTCAGTTTGCAGATTCGAATTGGGAAAACACCTTCAAAGGCGATGGCCAGCCCGATCGTGTTGTAGAGAATCTTGCGCAATTTCAAGACCATTATATGGTGGGATGGAGAACCTGCGGCATTCATGGCCATGATCGTCGCAGCCTGTCTTTGCTAAATAATATACTGGGTGGACCTGCCATGAACAGCAGGCTCGGTTTAAATATCAGAGAAAAGCACGGCATAGCATACAATATTGAAAGTTACCTCAACCTCTACAGTGATGTCGGGATGATGGGTATATACCTCGGTTGTGATCCACAACAAACCGAAAAAGCTGCCGCACTCGTGGCAAAAGAAGTAGCAAAACTTCGAGATACAAAGTTGGGTACCTTGCAAATGAGTAAGGCAAAAAAGCAATTTTTAGGTCAAATGGCCATGAGCGAAGACAATGGACTCAATTCAGCCGTTGGCGCTGCTCGTGCCCTTTTACACTTTGGACGGGTTAATGATTTTGAGACGGTTGCATCAAAAATACAGGCCATTACCGCCGAACAGCTTCAGGATGTGGCCAATGCCTATCTCGTTCCCGATAAAGCCTTTGAATTGATTTATAAAAAACAGTAATTCATGGAGTTCCTTAGCGACGATCTTCAAGAGTACATCAGTGCTCACACTACCAAAGCACCGGAATATTTGGATGAATTAGAGCGTGAAACTTGGGTAAAAGTGATTATGCCCAGAATGCTCAGCGGTCACGTTCAAGGACAAATCTTGAAGCAATTCTCGATGATGAAGCGCCCGAAATACCTTTTGGAAGTAGGGACATTCACGGGGTATGCCTCGCATTTTTTAGTTGAAGGGCTCCAGGAAGATGGCGAATTCCATGCGGTTGAAATCAATGAAGAATTGGAATCCATTATCCAGAAATATTGGGTTAAGCATCCGAAATACGACCAGATGCATTTACACATCGGTCCTGCAGCGCAGGTCCTCGAGACGCTTCATAGGCCTTGGGAGCTCATTTTCCTTGATGCGGATAAGGCGGGATTACTGACCTATTACGAACAGCTCATACCCCTGATGCCATCAAATGCCATCATGCTGATTGACAATATTTTGTGGAGCGGAAAAGTCGCTGAGCCTGTCGCAAAAAATGATAAAGACACGAAAGCAATTTTAGCGTTGAATCAGCACGTTGCTAATGACTCCAGAGTGGAACAAGTAATTCTTAGTGCCCGCGATGGAATTATGATGGTGCGTAAAGTTTAAATTATTGTTTTCATTACGTATCTTGTTCACGTAAAATTCACTTGAAAGAAACATTTATGAAAAAAGTTCTACTCCTTGCTGCAGTAGCTTTTGGTTTTAACGCAATGGGTCAAGACGCTGCGAATGCGCGTTTGATGCAAGCGGAATTGCCAGTTTCAACGGCTGCTAAAGAAAAAATTGAAGACATCATCTTGAAAAGAGGTGGTGCCGTAGACGATCTCTACGATTACACGGATTTCTTGTACCAGTATTACAGCTCAGATATGACGTTGGGTGCCATTACAACGACTCCAGATTCATCTACAGTGATTGTATATTCTGACGGAACGGCCGGAAATTCATACAACCACGCAGTAGGTGCAACTTATGACTTCAACTACTATGGTTGGGGCGATAATGAATTCGACGAAGGCGATCAGGTAACGATTGATTCTTTGTTCGTTGTCGGTGGCTACGAAATCTACCAAGCCAACCGTAACGACAAAATCCGTTTCACCATCTTCAAAGGAGCTAACGGTTTCTCTGCACCTTTCTCTGGTGTACAATACCCCGCAGCATACTTTGCAGCCTTAGATCCTACAGTACAAGCTACTGCTAAGACTATGGCCTATGCAGGTAGCTCATCTCACGGTGTTCAAGGTGGCCCAACTGCAACTACAACGGTTACTGTGGACTACACACTTAGTGAAAACGATACGTCTGTAGCTGTAGTAGGTGTTGAAGTACCAAACGGTGGCTTCACCATGTCAGGTGATGAACTTTTGGGTGTATTCGTTCAATACATTCCAGATAGTTTGACTACAACGGATACGATCAACTACCAGGACTTATCTGGTGATATCAATCCTTTCTACTTCTACTACTACAGAGAAGGCAACACATCTGCACCACAAGGGTACTTCATCCAAGATTACGACAGCACTTCTACAAACTGTTCGAACTTCTTGTTCTCTGAAACTCGCTACGGAGCTCACGCAGGAACTTCTTCATGGAGAAACGATCAAACGAGCATCAACATGTTGTACTCGCATTTGATCTGGTTGCGTGCAAGCGGAACCTCTTCTATCGGCGTAGATGAACTTGCCGCTACTGAGGTTTCAGTTTTCCCTAACCCATCTAATGGTGTGGTTAATGTAGAATTGAACGCAAATGCTGCAGCTACTGTAACGGTAGTAGATGTATTGGGTCAAATCGTTTACCGTTCGAACGAAAACTTCGTAGCCGGTGAGCGCAAAATGATCAACCTAAGCAACAAAGCAAAAGGTATGTACATCCTAACTGTTGAAGGTGAAGGTGTAAACACAGTAGAGCGTATCTCTATCAAATAACCTCACTCGCTTAACACACAAAACCCAAAAGCCCGGATGCGCATGCATCCGGGCTTTTACTTTTAAGCTAAAAAACGGTTCTTATTTTCTTAGTGCCGTACGCACCTGTTTAAAGAGCTTGCTCTTGAAAACATAATCTTCTACATCGGCATTGGTGCTGCCCAATACCTCATCATTAGTCCCTTCCCATACCTTATGACCTTCCTTCATAAATACCACGTGATCCCCTATTTCTAAGACCGAATTCATATCGTGGGTATTCACAATGGTAGTCATGCCAAACTCATGGGTAATCTCTTGAATAAGTTGATCGATTACTATGGCTGTTTCTGGATCTAAACCTGAATTGGGCTCATCACAGAACAGGTAGTTAGGATTCATGGATATTGCGCGTGCAATAGATACGCGCTTTTGCATCCCGCCACTTATTTCACTTGGGAATAATTGATCCGCACCTTCTAATCGCACACGATCCATCACAAATTTTACGCGTGCATCTTTTTCGTGCTCCGTCATTGCAGAGAACATCTCTAAAGGGAATCGTATATTTTCCGCGACCGACATACTGTCGAACAGGGCACCGCCTTGAAAGACCATGCCAATCTCTTGGCGTAAGGTTTTGCGGCGTTGTTTTGACATTTCGCCCAACACCTCATCGCCGTAATGAATGCTTCCGCCATCAGGCTCAAATAAACCCAAAATGGTTTTTAAGAATACGGTTTTACCCGAGCCGGACCGACCAATGATTAGGTTCGTTTTTCCGGGGTAAAAATCGACATCCACGCCCTTTAACACGTGATTCTCACCGAAGCTCTTGATAATGCCCTTTGCTTGGATCATGAGGTGAGGATGAGATCAGTAAGTAAATAATTGGCCAAAATAATGGCAAGACATGAGCGCACTACCGCATTCGTGCTCGCTACACCCACTTCCACGGCACCGCCCTTTACGGTATAACCGCTGTAGGCGCTTACCGAGCCTATGATAAAGGCGAAAACTACNGTCTTGATGAGTGCGTAGAATGCGTTTTCGAAGGGGATAAACTCTAATCTGTATCCCATCACGCTTTCTTCAAATGGAACTAAGCCTAACAAATCNCCAGCCATTGCTCCACCCCATAAACCTAAGAATAGGGACATGATGATGAGGATTGGATTGAATAGTAACTGGGCGACAATCTTAGGGAGAATTAAAAAACTAGCGCTATTTACCCCCATNACTTCGAGCGCATCAATCTGCTCGCTNACGCGCATGGTTCCTAGACTCGAAGCTACGTTTGAGCCTACTTTTCCGGCGAGAATTAAACTTACCACTGTCGGGCTAAACTCGAGCGTAATGGATTCACGCGTTGCCATCGCAATATAGTAGGTGGGTATTAACGGATCATCACTCAACTGAAAGGCCGTCTGTATGGTGACAACGCCGCCCATGAAGACTGAAAGAATAACCACAATACCTATGGAGTCCAGTCCAAGCAACTGAATTTCCTTCACCAATGCGCGGTAAAAAAGTTTCCAGCGGTCCGGGCGTCTAAAGACTTTCGTCATTAAAAGCGCATAAGCACCAATTCCTTCAAAAAAGTTCGTGATCATATGGCTAATTTACAGTTTCTTTGAAGGAGAAACTCATTCCTATGAAGCAATTTATCGCGATTTGTTTGGTCTTCGTNGGCCTACTTTTAAGCAGCTGCGGGAGCGCAAGAGATTGCGACTGCCCATCATTCTCTCAACAGATTGAATCTCAAAGTGCAAAGGGTTAATGGCCCAATTCGATGATCTCCTTCCCTACCTGCCCGCGGGTGATTACGAGCCCCTGTTTTCAAAGTGGCTTGAAGGTTTAAATTATCAAATCGCTATCTCGAGACCTCGAAAGTCTAAATTGGGAGACTTCCGTCCGCCACGCCTCGGGCAAATCGCTCGCATTACTATGAATGCCGACTTGGGACCCTTTCAATTTTTAACGACACTGACTCATGAAATCGCGCATTTGATTGCTTGGGAAAAATACGGTCGTCGCGCCGCACCACACGGTAAGGAATG
>JGI26087J52781_1000068_pt1 | contig 11920 bp, 9 predicted proteins | sample SaaInl33SG_5_DNA_FD_52781 | JGI IMG/M metagenome (IMG submission 52781) | reverse complement strand
GAAAACTTATAGCTTGAAAGGCTAGTGTGCTTTATACACTATAACTACAAAGAAGTACCTTTAAGGGTAATTTTAACTTGACAAATTAATGTTATATATTAACTAACTCCTCACTAAGGCAGAAAGCTCTGATCTTCGGTTCCACAGCCCGATGTTTTTATAAACTAACTTAGTTGTAAAGTTAATGTCAGAGTGTGGGTTCTGTTTAGGCAGAGTATATTTTAATTATCTTTGGGAGTTCATTAAAAGAGTGAGCTCGAGGGGGAGTTGTTGTNTCGGAGAGCCACTCCAGGGAAGTTGATGGGGCTCCACTTGCGATTAAAGCTCGTTGGGATCTAAAGGCCTCNCATAGAAGGAATACGAACATAAAAAATGAAAANATAGATATTAAGGACCCNAATCTAGANACAAAATTNCATGTGTAGAATAAATGGGGGTAGTCTGGGATTCGTCGAGGTATACCGGCCATACCTAAGAAGTGTTGTGGAAAGAATGTAAGGTTAACCCCTACAAATATTCATATAAATTGAACTTTTCTTCAGGTTTGATGGAATATTAGGCCGGTGAATAAGGGGAATCAGTTTATAAAGCCTGCGAAGATCGCAAAAATTGCGCCTATTCTTAAAACGTAGTGGAAGTGTGCGGTTACATAATATGTATCATGTAGGGCAATATCTAGAGCGGCATTAGCTAAGATAACGCCCGTAAGGCCGCCCATGGTGAAGAGGAAAATAAATCCAAGGGCCCATAGTATAGGAGTAGTGATATTTAACCGAGTCCCGCTTGCTGTGGCCATTCATCTAAATACCTTAATTCCTGTTGGAATCGCAATTACTATGGTTGCACCGGTGAAATAGGCTCGGGAATCGACGTCTAGGCCCACTGTGTATATATGGTGTCCCCAAACAATAAGGCCTAAGAGCCCAATCGCGCATATGGCGTACTGTATACCAAGTGTTCCAAATGTTTTCTTCTTCTTACTATGATGGGTTACAATGTGTGAAATAGCGCCGAATCCGGGTAAAATTAAAATATATACTTCAGGATGTCCAAAGAATCAGAATAAATGCTGGAATAAGATAGGGTCGCCCCCTCCTGTCGGTTCAAAGAAAGAGGTATTACAATTACGGTCTAGAATTAATATAGTTAGGGCTCCTGCAAGTACTGGAAGAGCTAGAATAAGAAGGCCCACTGTTACAAGAACAGATCAAATAAATAGGGGTATTTTTTCGGTAGGCATGCCTTCCATACGTCTATTTATAATAGTTGTTGTGAAATTAATGGCGCCAAGCAATGAGGAAACACCGGCAATATGTAGTGAGAGAATGGTTAAATCAACCGCAGGCCCTGCATGGGCAACGTTCCCGGATAAAGGGGGGTAAATTGTTCATCCGGTGCCGGCACCGTCTTCAACTCATATACCTCTAAGAAGTATAGCGAGTGAGGGCGGTAGAAGCCAAAACCTGAGTGCGTTTATTCGAGGAAATGCTATATCTGGGGCAGCAATTATCATAGGAATGAGTCAGTTGCCAAAGCCGCCAATTAGGATTGGCATGACCAGGAAAAAAATTATAATAAATGCGTGTGCTGTAACGATTGAGTTATATAGTTGAGGGTCTTTTAAAAATGATCCCCCAGGCTGGGTTAGTTCTAATCGAATTAGAACACTTAAAGAAGTCCCTAAGGTGCCAGCCCATAGGCCTATAATAAAGTATAGGGTACCAATTCGTTTATGGTTGGAGGTGTATATTCAGTCCATAAATTAGTATTAAAAGTGTGCTTAGAGCGATGGCACAAAAAAAGGTCACAAATATTTTATTTAACGGTAAAAGGTTGAAAGTAGTAGGATTAACCATAAAAGAAGACCATAAAAGGTTTATATAAAAGTAAATGTTTAAGTAGCTACCTAGAATAAGGAGTATGGGGATAATTGTTGAGTATGCGGAGAGATTCAAAATGATGAGCTTAGGGATGAAGCCGAGAAGAGGAGGCAGACCCCCTATTGAAAGTAGGGATAAAAATATAAGTATTTTTCAAAACTTAGGAACAGAGGATATAGAGATTACATCCTTGGGGGAGTATATATTAAAGACTATAAAGGTATAAATAATAAGGGTCAAGTGAAGTAGGTATCTAACATAATAAATTAGCGTAGTTGGCTGAGAAAATAATATAGCATAAATTATTCACCCTATGTGGCCAATGGAAGAAAAAGCGAGAATATTGCGAATATCAGATTGAGCAAGTCCACCAATTCCCCCCACTATAGCATTTACGCCGGCTAAAAGGGATATCAAGGGTGAAAATCTTAAATTATCTATTAAGATTCATAGGGGGGCAATTTTCTGTACGGTGGATAAAATAAAAATAGAGGATCATTGTATATTTGATATCACAGATGGATACCAGTTATGGAAGGGAGCAGCCCCTATCTTTGCCAGCATGGCAATAGTCAAAGAAAGGGAGAATGGCAGATTCATAACAGGCCCAATGAGAAGGGCAACTGATGCGTAAGCCTGAATAAAAAAATATTTTATAGCGGCCCGAAGGGATTCAGGGGCGAGAGAGGAAATTATTATAGGAATAAAAGAAATAGTGTTGATTTCGAGAGCGGCCCAGAGATAAATAGGGGAAGATGCGGATAGTGCCGCGAAAATGGACCTGACTAGAGGGGCAATAAAAATAATTTGTATTAGAGGCATATAATTGAAGGGAGGAATTGAACCTCCTAGCTTGAGTTAGAAGCTCTAGCTTATCCCAGATATTCAATTATCCAGCAGGAAAGTGGACCATCTTTAGTTTACAAGACTAATGTAATAGGTTATACTATACTGGATAGAAAACGGAGAGGGCCGATCTTATACTTCCAAAGTACATATTTTCTTTAAACTATTTTCTAATAATGTGAATAAGGGGATATAGATAATTCAAACCGCTAAAACAGTTGGGAGAAAGGAAAGCCATATTAAGTATATAAGATTGTCGTACCGTATTCGTGGTAAGGTAGCTCGAGCCCATAAGAAAAATATAGTGATAAACAGGACTTTTATAAGAAAAAATATGGATGACGAGCTAGATATAAATAGGGCTGCAGAAAAGATTCTTATAGCAATAATTCTTGTGTACTCTGCTATAAAAATTATGGCGAAGGGGCCAGCCCTGTATTCAATATTAAATCCTGAAATTAATTCTGACTCCCCCTCTACAAGGTCGTAAGGAGTCCGATTTGTCTCTGCTAAAATAATGGCAAGCCAAATTGGGGCTAACACAGGGCATAAAAGAATGGGTCAAGAAGTAAAAAAAAAAGTAGAGGTTAAGGATAAAGATCTGAAAATAATTAGGGCGATAAGTATGCAGAGAGATATGCCAACCTCATAAGAAATAGTTTGGGCCATGGCTCGCACAGTTCCCATAATGGCGTATTTAGAGTTCCTTGATCAGCCGGCGGTCAAAGAAGCATAAACGTTCAGCCTTGCGATAGCAGAAAACATAGGAGCAGAGTAGAAAAGTCTTGTAACTGCTATATTGCTGGGTATCAAGTTAGCAAGAAGGATAGCGAGGAATAGGGCTAGAGTAGGGGCAAAGTAAAATGGAGCGGGGTTAGATATAGAGGGCTTAACTTGTTCCTTAGAGAAAAGTTTGACTGCGTCAGCTAAGGGGATAGGAAGGCCTGCAAATCTTGGTTTATTTGGTCCCTTTCGAATTTGGGTGTATCCTAAGAATTTTCGCTCAATTAATGTGTAGAATGCTATTGCCACTAAAATTGCGACAGTAAGAATTAAAGTTCTTAAAAGGGGGCTGTACATAAGGCTGGATAAAGGGGAAGATCCCATGGGCGGATTATGAGTCCATTGGCTTTTTTAGTCTACTTTATCATAAATAGGCGAAAAGTGACTTCATCTTCTGAGCCTAAATCAGATGCATATATTCTGCCAGCCTATTTAAAGGTTAAGAGTTTCTTATATATTTAGTGTAAGTAAATTGCATTAACTTATGCTAAACCTTTCAACACCTAGTAAAGATTACTATTTCCTGCTTTGAAGGCAGATAGTTTAATTAACTTAAGGTATTAAGATATTTCTTTTAACCAGTTAANAAGGTTTGTGAATGGAACAGCTTCAAGAATGATGGGCATAAAAGCATGGTTGACTCCACAAATTTCTGAACACTGGCCGGTGTAGACTCCAGGGGATTTAATATTGAGGGANCATGAGTTGTTTCGTCCCGGGACTGCGTCTACTTTTACGCCAAGGGAAGGGACAGCAAAGGCATGAAGGACATCTGCTGATGAGACTAAAATTTGAATCACTATATTAGTTGGAACGATTGCGCGATTTGTAACTTCCAGAAGGTGGGATACCCCAGTTTTTAAGTTATTAGATTCGTCTTGAGGTATAGAGTACGTTGATGTAATAGGGAGGGATAATTCCTGGTCTTTTAAAAGATTAGGGATTTCATATTCTCAATACCATTGATGGGCTTCAGCTTTTAAAGTATATTCTGGCTTCCATGTTTCGTCTTGTAAATATAGAAGTCGTAAGGAAGGAATGGCGAGAGTAATAAGTATTAGGGCAGGTAAAATAGTTCATAAAGTTTCAAGATGCTGATTTTCGGTAAAGTATCGGTAAGTTTGCTTTCTATTAATTAAGAATAGGTAGGCAGAGCTTACTAATAAAATAATAACTACTATATTAGATATAACATAGTCATGAAACTCAACCATTCCTAATATAATGTCTCTTGCGGGGTCTTGGAACCTACATTGTATTCATTCAGGGATAAATAGTGGGGCATAGCCCATATATACCACCATCAATGGTATCCAGCTTTTGGCGCACTATTAAAGTTTGAGAATGAGCAGGCATTAATGCTGTCTGAACCGGCGTAACGAGATAAGGTTGCTAAAAGACCTAAAGCAGATGCTGTTTCGGCAGCGGCGAATGTTAAAATTAGAATGCCTAAGTAGTCTTCTGCCACTGGTGAGTAAGAGAGTATATATATGGTTGCAAGGGTTAAAGAAGTGGCTTCAAGTGCTAAAATAGACATTAAAATATGCCTTCGTTGTGATATAGCGGCTGCGAGGGCTAGAAATGTTGCGATTAAAAAAGTAAATTGTACGAAAATTGTTAACTATAAAGGGAGACAAGCTCACCTCCACATCTTCAGTGTGGCGCTCTAATTTGAGCTACCTTTATAGAATTATTAAGATAGATGCCAGCAGAACAAAGATGGCTAGATTTAATGGAAGGGACTTAGATAAGGTAGAGGATAATTTCCTAGACATGNCTGATAGAGATGTTATAGTTCCTTGGCCTCCAAGGATNTCAACTCAGCCTCCTTCCCCTGTCTTATGGAGAANATGGCCGGAAGTAAGAGGGAGTTNGGCGGTAGCTTGGGCGTTAATAGGGGTTGTAAATGCAAGTTCTGTAAAGAAGGCGTTTAGGAGGGGGAGTTTAGATAANTTAGATGATTTTTTAGGGGCTGCTGATAGTAGTGTTCCGGCTATGATACCTCTAAGCCCGGCAATAAGGGCCTGAACTTTTAATATTAAAGGGAGAGTTGCTTCAGGTTGAGGGAAGTATAGTGCCCAAGAAAGGGAAGCCCCAACAACAATAGTCGCTTGTGAAAGAAAAAACATAGGTGCCATGGTAGTGATGTTAAGAGAGGGTAAGAAAAGGCTAGCGGGCGGAGTTTGACGGGCTGTGAATATTAGATTTGTAAGGAATCGTGTAGTGTAGATGGCCGTGAGAGATGTTGCAAAGAAAAAAACTAGGATTAAAAGGTAGGACATGGGTCTGGATACATGTGCCTCAATAATTAGGTCTTTTGAGTAGAAGCCAGCAGAAAATGGCATACCGCATAAAGCGGCGTTTGAGACTATGGCGACCCTTGAGAAGAAGGGCATAGTTCCGGGAAGGTGTCCGTATGTGCGTAAATCTTGGCTGTGGTGGTGAAAGTGAATTAAGGTTCCGGCTGTAATAAACAAGAGTGCTTTAAAAAGTGCATGTGTGATAAGGTGAAAAAATGCAACATTTGGGGAGTTTATTGATAAACTATATATTATTGTCCCAAGCTGACTAAGAGTGGATAAGGCAATGATTTTTTTTATATCACATTCTGTAAGTGCTCTTAAACCTGCGATGCATGCTGTCAGTGAGGCGGAAAAAAGGAGAATAAATTCTAATGATTGGAAGCCATGGATAAAATTAAAGAACCGAATTAAAATAAAAATACCTGCTGTAACAAGAGTAGAAGAATGAACAAGTGCGGATACAGGGGTTGGTGCTGCTATGGCTGCTGGGAGCCACCTAATGAAAGGCAGCTGCGCCCTTTTAGTCATAGCCGCAATAATTAAAATCGCGGCTATAAAGGAGTGTGCAGGTGTAGTTCAAGGGGAAATAGGTAATCAGTGGGTATTTAAGCATCAGGCGATAAGAAATAAAATTAAAACATCTCCTACACGGTTAGTTATAGCAGTAATTATTGCAGCTCCGTAGGATTTAGGGGACTGGTAATATAAAACTAACAAGTATGAAGTTAGGCCTAGGCCATCCCAACCGATTAACAGGGTGAAGATATTAGGAAAAATCACTAAAAGACATATTGCAAGAATAAATGAAATTACAAGCCCGGTAAATCGAGGGAGATATTTATCATCTTTTATGTAGGTTACTGTAAAGAGAAGCACATTAAAGGCAATAAAGAGAACAACAAGTATTAAAGTTATTCCGTAGATATCAAATATAAGAGACAAGGATAAAGGAGAGGAAGAAGAGAGGTAGAGATCAAAGTTTAGAAGTAAAATNTTATTTCTCAATATAAGAAAGAGAAGAAAGGGAATAAGGAACGCCAGGAGGAATAGAATCGAAATAGCTCTTTTTATAGGGTGTCACATAAAATAAGGCAAGGGGAATTTCCCACGGAATGAGCCGAAATCATTTTGCTTTGCAATCTTGCCTGTAATTTTTAGACGGGAATAGGGAATGGAAGGTGNCGAAGCTGAATGGTTTTATGCAGGTCTTTATCTCATATTCTGCTTTTTCTGAGAAGGTCTTTATATACTTATTTTTGAAAAATCCTAAAAAAAAAACTCCACAAGAAAGAACGGCGAGAATTAAGGAGACAGGTAGGCTGACTGAAGGGAGTAAAAGGCTATTTATTTTAAAGGCTATTTCATGCGCTCAGAAAAGGGGTTCTCATTCCCAAATCTGCTGTAGCAGGTCTTTAGGAGGGGATCAACTGGTTGACTCTTGTTGAAAGAACTCCCCCCTTTTCTTCCCTGTAGTAAATTTTAAAAGGGATTCAAAGGCCTCTTTAAGGGCTTGAGCTAAGGTCTTTATAGGCTGAAGTGTAGATGGGAGGGGAGTAGTGTCGGTAATAAAGGTCTTATAAAGTGGCATTAGTCTTAAATAGTGTAGTACTATTACATTAACTATAAGGTGATAGCCTTTTGGACAACATAAGGATAAGCTTTGTTGTTAGTTGATAAGGGGGCGCTGGGGTGGTCTGTGATATAAATTGTTAAAAGGAAACAAAAAATATAGGATTGTAGGAGAGCTATTAAGACTTCAAAAAAAATGAGAAATAGTGTGAGTATAACTAGGATCAAGGCAGTAATAGATGGGCCGTTTGGCGAAACTAAGTGATAAATAGAAAAAGAAGCAGCTAATTTTAAGTAAAGATGGCCGAGTGTTGTGTTAATTGTAAGACGGGCACAGTGAGAGACAGGACGAACAAGATTTCTTATAAGTTCTGCTGTAGTCACAATAGGGGTGAGAACCAGAGGAGTTCTTAAAGGGATTAATCCGGCTAGAAAATGAGTAGGCGCATAGGTAAGAGAAGAAAAAATAGCCCCTAATCAAATAGGAAGGCAGATCGTCATTCTAAATAAAGGAGACACTGAAATTGGATAGGTATAAGGAAATTGGCCTACGATGTTTGTGGAGAGGGTTAGGGTGATCGAAGAAATTAAGATTAAGGTTATTCCTTTAACATGTAATGTGTTTTTAGAGTCTGTTCAGTGAATTAAGTACCCAAAATAAAGGCGGACAATAGTCGAGAATCGGTTACCACCGGTGTATAAAGTAGGAAGGAGGATAAAGATATGAAAAAAGTTTCTTATTCACCAGAAAAGAGGGGTTGTGTTAAAGAGAGAGTAGGCGGCAGGGTCAAAAGTTGAAAATAGGTCTATTAACATGGGTTTCTAGGTTTTTGAATGAGTTTAACATTCTATCATGACGTTCAAAGTCAAATTTAGCCATCCCGGCGAAAAACCAAATTATATTTATTGTGTGCCAGACATCAGATATGTCAATGGTTCCTCAAATATAAATTAAGGCAAATAAAAGAAGTCAAACAACATCGACGAAGTGCCAATACCAGACAGCAGCAAGGAGGCCTACATGGTGTGTAGGAGAAAAGTGTATATAGGAAATTCGTTTTTTTTGGACTTGAAGTATAATCGTGCCTACTAACACATGAAGGCCGTGGAATCCTGTAAGTACAAAGAAGGCTGAGCCAAATACGGAGTCGGCGATGGTAAATGGGGCATTGTAGTATTCAAAGGCCTGAACACCTGAGAATAGGATTCCTGCAAGAATAGCCCCGTTTATAGCCTCTACTGATTTTTTTGTCATCCCTATTATAACATAAAGATAGGAAAGATTAGCGAGGGCCCCTCTTCTAAGAAGAATAATGGAGTTAAACAGGGGCCATGTGATTGGATTTACAGGGGAAATTCCGGAAGGGGGTCATTGGCATGCGATTTCCGGTGTTGGTGCTAATGCACTATGAAGATAAGCTCAGAAAAACCTAAAGAAAAATAAGACTTCAGAGAGAATTAGGAGTGCTATACCTCAATAGAAAAGAGACATAACTTTTTTAGTGTGGAATCCTTGGTAAGTGCCTTCGATAACTATATCGCGTCACCATATATAGGATGAGAATACAACTCCAACTGTTCTAAGAAGTATTAAGTTTATTCTGAATCCGTGGAGCCAAGAGACTGTGCCGCCAGCCATTCCGAGTGTAAACCCCCCAACGGCTATCGGTCAGGGGCTCAGTGTTACAATGTGGAAGGGATGGCGGGGCAAAGTAGAAGGCTCCCAGGAGGACATATTATGAATTTTAGGGATTTTTTTAATTAAATTTAGTTGAGATTTTCTTAACATAAAGGGCCCATTGAGAGATAGACTCTGCTTTAATGAAGAGGACAATGGCGGGTGTAAAATGGAAAAAGATAATATTATTGTGGCGGAGGTTAATTATATTTCATGGGTTGATATACCGTCTTAACGTGCCGTATTGGGTTGAACTATATAAAGTAAGACAGTAGGCGGTAGTAAATATAATTATAAGAAGAAGGAGAGCTGATGCAATAAAAGAGTATGAAATTACGGAAGTAATTAGCATTGTCTCGGCTAACATATTAATCGAAGGTGGGGCACCTAAATTCCTGGCCCTGAGTATAAATCATCACAAGGTAAAAGACGGGAACAGGTTTATTAGTCCTTTTAAAAGAAAAAGATTACGGGTGTGAGATGTTTCATAGACGATATTTGCGATGGCAAATAGGGCAGAAGAAATTAATCCATGTGCAATTATTAATAAAAGGGCCCTTGTCCACCCTCAAAGAGTTTGTGTTATAATCCCGGCAGTGGCCAGGCCCATGTGGCTAATGGAAGAGTAGGCAATTAGCCCTTTTATGTCTGTCTGACGAAGGCATAAAAGGCTGGCGATACATCCTCCTCATAGGCTCAAAATTGTCACAGGCAGGTTTAACTTATACGCAATAAATGAGAATTTTCTTACAACTCGAAATAGCCCATAGCCTCCTAGCTTAAGTAGAATTCCGGCTAAAATTATAGAGCCAGAGACGGGAGCTTCTACGTGGGCTTTAGGGAGCCATAGATGAACTGTGTAGATAGGGCTTTTTACAAGGAATGGAAAAATGGTAATAAACCACCAGGCCAGTGTTAATTTTATAGGGGTGAGTCACGAAGGGAGAAGGGTAGATAAATGGCCTTGGGCCAGGTTTAAATATAAAAGAGAGAATAGAAGAGGTAAAGAAGAGAAGATTATATATATTATAAGGTACGTGCCAGCTTGAAGGCGTTCAGGTTGGTAACCTCACCCAAGAATAAGGATAAGAGTTGGAATGAGAGATGCCTCAAACATGATGTAGAAGTTAATTAAGTGATTTGCTATATAAGCTACGACCAAGATAATGGCAAGGAAGATAACAGTGTACAGGAATCTCTGGTGGCTAGTCTTTAAGTTTAGGTAGTTTTGCCTGGCCGAGATTATTAAGGCAGTAATAAGAAATGTTAATGTAATTATTGATCTAGAAAGGGCGTCAATAGAGACTGACGTAGATAAAAAAAAGGTGGAGCTTTGAGGAATAAAGACAAGTCTAATAAATGTTAATCAGATAAATGTAGTTGAGCAGAGGGCCCAGGATGAAGGTAGTCCAGTTGCAACAGTAACTAGTGCAAATAAAATAGGTAAAAAAATTATTGTTCTAATAGGAGATATTTGAGTTTAGGGTGTTGTTTCACCAGTGCATCCTTATGGGGCTGATAATAAAGAAAAAGAAGTAGTATAGTGTAAACACTTGGCCTATAAAAATATAGGGGTCTTCTACTGGCCGTCCCCCAATTCAGGTTAAAAGGAAGCAGTTTGCAACAAGGCTTCAGAATAAGACTTGATTTAAAGGGAAAAATATAAATCCTCGTCGGGTATTAGGGTGTGTAAATGGAAGTGAAAATAAGATTAAAATGGCTGCGAACATTGCGATGACCCCGCCTAGCTTATTAGGAATGGATCGAAGAATAGCATAGGCCCATAAGAAGTACCATTCTGGTTGAATGTGTGTTGGGGTGACAAGGGGGTTGGCAGGTAAGAAATTAGCTGGGTCTGAAAGTAAGGTTGGAAAAAAGCAAGTAATTGCAGTAAGAGAAGCAAGGAAGAGTACAATTCCAACAATATCTTTTCTTGTATATAAAGGGTGAAATGAGATCATGTCAGCTCCAGATTTTAGACCCAAGGGGTTATTTGAGCCCGTCTCATGAAGAAAGATTAAATGAAGAAGGGTTATTCCCGCGACAGCAAAAGGGAGAACAAAATGGAAAATGTAAAATCGTTGTAAGGTTGGGTTTCTTACAGCAAAACCGCCCCAGATTCATTTGAGAAGGGACTCCCCAAAATAGGGAATAGCCCTTAGTATATTAGTAATAACTGTGGCTCCTCAGAACCTTATCTGGCCCCACGGGAGGACATATCCTAAAAATGCAGTTGCTATTACTATAATAAGTATCGTAATACCTGAAAATCAGACATGTTTTATGTGGTAGGACCCATAATAAATTCCTCGGCCAATATGGATATAAATTGCTCCTATAAATCATGAGGCCCCATTAGCGTGTATTCCTCGAAGGAATCATCCGTTATTAACATCCCGTGTCAAATGGGCCACAGACTCAAAGGCAAACCCTGTGTGGGGGGTATAGTGTATAGCAAGTATTAGCCCTGTGAGAATTTGGGTTACTAGCGCAAGGCCTAAAAGTGACCCAAAATTTCACCAGGAAGATAAATTAGGGGGAGCAGGAAGGTCAGTTAGTGATTTTTGTAGTTTTTTAATTTGGGTGTTTGGGTTTAGAATTCAAATTTGGAGAGGGGAGGGTGTCCCATAACTGGGGCTTAATTCCAGTGCATAAATTCTGCCACTCTACAGCTTTTTAAGTTGTTGCTGTATCAGAGAAATGGGTCTGTTATAGCTTATTAGTGGGCCCTGCAGCGTGTTAGTGAGCTTTAAATAAAAATTTTTATAACTTGACCAAAATTTGGGACACAAAAAAATTGAAGTTAAAAGTCAGGCTATTTGTAGTTAACTAAAAATTAATTTTTTTTTCCTAATATTTTC
>JGI26087J52781_1000059_pt1 | contig 12321 bp, 10 predicted proteins | sample SaaInl33SG_5_DNA_FD_52781 | JGI IMG/M metagenome (IMG submission 52781) | reverse complement strand
GGAGGACGAAACCGAGACAACAGCGGCAGCGCCGAATCCGGCGGTGACGGAAAGCCAATTTGCCACGATTATGGCGCGAGTAGCAGGCCAAATTCAGTTGGCCGATCAGGAACTCTCGGTGAACACGTTGAACCCGCGGGTGACCGAACCCACACTCTCCGCCCGGCGCGTTGCCTACATCGTGACCCGGGCGGATGCTGAAGCGCAACGCGTGATGCCCATTCCCTCCTCGCCAATCCGGCTGGTGTTGCCCCAGCAGACCACCGGCTGGCCCCGCAGTGTGTTCGCGGTCATCCAGGATGAGCAAGACTTGGAGACACCCTCGCTGGGAGTGGTTCTTCGTCAAGAAGATCCGCGCTCGAATTACCGTTTGACCTATGCGATTGTGCTGAACCCTCAGGTCCAGTTGCCGGATTTGCCGCCGGCAACACTCGGTGCGGCAAAGCTGCGCGCTGATTCGAAATTGACTCGCGTGACACCCTCAGCGTTGCTGGCCCACTACGCCGATGTTGCCAACAGCGGGGCGGACAGTCCCTTTGTCGAAGAATTTGCTCTGGCGACCGACACTCTGTATTCCCAGATGGGCCCCGAAGCACTCCAGCTTCGCCAGGAGTCCTTCGGCGACAGTGTTGAGGTGAGCTGGAGCACGAGTGTGACCGACCAGGAAATTGTGGCGTTTTCCACGTCCAATGCGGGGGCACTGGTGATGGGAACCCTTCGCCAAGTGGAGAGGGTTGCGCCCGTTCAATCCGGGGCGGCTGTCAATTCCAGTATCGGAATTCGGGCCCTCACGTCCCTGTCGCAATCGAGTGTCGGTTTTGATGTGGACTCGGATGTTCAAATTCTGTTTTATGTCCCGCCGGTCGGTTCGGAGGAAGGCGTCCGGGTTCTGGGGTACACCTATAGCCTGGTAGCCGCACGAGAGGTAGGCAATGAGTAATCTTTCTGGACCGTCCATGGCCGGCGCCGTTGACCTATCCGGCCTGGTCAACAAGCAAAATGCCCCCCAAACTCCCGCAAGCTCCGGCGGCGCGTATGTGCGAGAAGCCGATGATCACACCGTAGGGGGGCTGGTCGAGCTCTCCAAGACAATCCCGGTCATTCTCGAAATTTATGGAGGCGGTGCCGCCCCCCAGCTCGCCGGGCTCATCGAGAAGTATCAGGGCACATTGGTGCTCGGTACCGTGGCTGCGGAGTCAGCGCCGGAGCTGTTGCGGGCCCTGCAGGTGCAGGGCTACCCGGTGGTGGCAGCCCTCGTGGGTGGTCAACCCATTCCACTCTTTCAGGGCATTCCTCCGGAGGCAGAAATCACTCCCGTGCTCGACCAGGTGTTAGAGCTTGCGGCTAAGAACGGTGTGACCGGGGTCATGCCCGCTCCCGAGGGCGACGAGGCCGCACCCCAGGAGCCACCGCTTCCACCCCTGCACCAGGAAGCTTTTGACGCGCTGTCGCGCGGAGATATCCCCGCCGCAAAAGCGGCGTATCAGCAAGCATTGAAAGAGGCCCCGGCGGATGCAGACGCTGCCACAGGTCTCGCCCACGTGGAGCTGTTAGAGCGCGTCCAAGGGGTGTCACTTGACCAGGCGCGGGCCGATGCCGCCGCCGCGCCGAGCGATGTGACCAAAGCGCTGCTCGTCGCTGACCTGGATATGTCGGGCGGCCACGTTGAGGATGCGTGCCGGCGCTTACTCGCACTGTATCCCTCGGCTACCGACGAGGACAAAGAACTGTTGCGTCAGCGGCTGCTCTCGTTCTTTGTCGTCGCTGGCCCCGGGCATGAAGATGTGAAGAAGGCGCGAACGACGCTCACCTCCCTCATGTTCTAGGCCTATGAGCGTCTATCTGGACCACCAGGCAACGAGCCCCATGCCGCAGGCTGTCAAAGACGCCTACCTTGACGCTCTGGGAGTTGCGGGAAACCCCAGCGCCCTCCACGGCGGTGGGCGCGCGGCGCGGGCCTTGCTCGAGCAGGCCCGTGAGAGGGTTGCCGCCGTGGTGGGAGCGCACCCCACCGAAGTGATTTTTACCTCCGGCGGTACTGAGGCCATCAACACAGCGCTCAAGGGCAGCGTGTGGGAACACCAGCGGCAGCAGGGCGCGCGGTCCCAACCGGTCATTGCCGCCACCCGGGCGGAGCACCACGCGACGATCGATGCCATCACCTGGCTGGTCGATCAGGAGGGTGCGCAGTGGCGGGAGGTGGCCGTCGATCACGAAGCGGTGATGGAGCTCGACTCCCTGCAGGAAGCGCTGGATTCCGGCGGTGTCACGATCGTGACGACGCTTCTGGCCAATAACGAGGTGGGCAGTTATCAGCCAGTGACTGACATTGCCGAGCGTTCGCGGTCGGCAGGAGCCAGCGTGCACGTGGATGCTGTGGCGGCGGCGGGGTATGGCCGCCTGGCGTTCTCCGAGATGGGGGTGGATGCCCTCAGCGTGTCCGCGCATAAACTCGGTGGCCCCGTGGGGACCGGCGCGTTGATTCTTTCTCGCCAAGCACCCACCCTTCAGGCGTTGCACCACGGCGGGAATCAGCAGCGTTCCCGCTCGGGAACAATGGATGTCGCCGGCGCGGTGGCCATGGCAGCGGCCCTGGAGGTCCGCGCCGAAGCCCGGCAGTCTGGTCAGGAGCGTTTGGTGGGGCTGCGCGATCGCTTGAAGGACGGGTTGCGTGCAGGGTCGCCTCAGATCGTGGTCCGTGGTTCGCTCAGCAATCGTCTGCCAGGAAACCTGCACGTCACCGTTCCCGGGTGCACGGGCGAAGTGTTGCTGTTTTTGTGTGACCAGGAGGGAATTCAGGTCTCCACCGGGTCTGCTTGCCAGGCCGGTGTGCCCGAGCCCTCCCATGTGCTCTCCGCCATGGGGGTGCCTCCGCAGGACGCGTGGGGAGCGCTGCGGTTGACGCTTGGCTACACCACCAGCGCCGAGGATNTTGAGCACGTAATTCGGGTTTTTCCCACCGTGGTGGAGCGNGCCACCCAGGCGGGGTTGGCGGGCATCAAAAGCTAGGTTCAGCGACCGCGTTTAGACTGGGCCCATGAAGGTTTTGGCAGCGATGAGCGGTGGCGTGGACAGCGCTGTGGCGGCTGCCCGCGCGGTGGAAGCCGGGCACGACGTGGTGGGCGTGCACTTGGCGCTGTCGCGGCAACCCGGCACGTTGCGCACCGGAGCGCGGGGCTGCTGCACCATCGAAGATTCGATGGATGCGCGGCGCGTGGCCGATATGTTGGGCATCCCCTTCTACGTGTGGGATTTCTCCGAGCGCTTTGCCGCCGATGTTGTTCAAGATTTTGTGGATGAGTACCGCGAGGGTCGCACCCCGAACCCTTGCATGCGCTGTAACCAGCACATCAAGTTTGATGCGGTCATGGAGCGAGGGTTGGCACTGGGATTTGATGCCATCGCGACCGGTCACTACGCCGCCGTGGTCGAAGGCGAAGGCGGCAAAGAATTGCACCGCGCCGCCACCTGGGCCAAAGACCAGTCGTATGTATTGGGCGTGCTCACCGCCGAACAGCTCGAGCACTGCTATTTCCCGCTGGGTGCCACCCCGTCCAAGGACGAGGTGCGACAGGAAGCAGCCGCGCGCGGGTTCTTTGTCGCACAAAAGCCTGACAGCCACGACATCTGCTTTATTCCCGACGGGGACACCCGCGGATGGTTAGCCGAGCGAGTCGGGGCGCAAGAGGGCGCTGTCGTGGATGCGCTGGTGAGGTGGTGGGAAGCCATCAGGGTGCTCACGCGTTCACGGTCGGTCAGCGCAAAGGCCTCCAGTTGGGGTATCCGGCCGACGACGGCAAGCCCCGGTATGTCCTCGAGGTTCGCCCCAAAACCAATGAGGTGGTCGTGGGCCCCAAGGAAGCCTTGGCGATTTCTGAGCTCGCCGGTGCGCAGATGTCGTTCGCTGGCCTGGATCCCATTGCTTCGGGGTACGCGCAGGCCACTGACGAAGGGTGCGAAGAGTTCGACTGTCACGTGCAGGTGCGGGCCCACGCTGACCCGGTTCCCGCTCGCGCCCGCATCAGCGAGGGTGAACTCGTTGTGCGGGTGGAGGAACCGCTGCTGGGTGTTGCTCCCGGTCAAAGTGCCGTGATTTATGTGGGTACCCGCGTGGTGGGACAGGCAACTATCGATCGCACCGTCAGCGCACTCGCCCCGGCCCGTGCGTAAAGTCATCCTGCTGGGATCCACCGGATCCATTGGCACACAAGCCATCGACGTTATTTCTGCCCACCCGGAAGATTTTCAGGTGGTGGGTCTCGCGGTGGGCTCCAATGTCGAGGGTGCGAAGGCACAAGCCGCGACCCTGGGGGTCCCCGCCGACCGTATTGCCGTGGGCGCTGCGGAAGCCGCTGTTCTGGTGCGAGACACCCCCTGCGATGTGGTGGTCAATGGGATCACGGGGTCCGTGGGTCTCGAACCCACGCTCGCGGCTCTCGCGTCAGGCGCCACCCTCGCGTTAGCGAACAAAGAAAGCCTGATTGTCGGGGGCAGTTTGGTGGCAGGCGCCCTGCAAAGACCCGACCAGATTGTCCCCGTGGATTCTGAACACTCGGCACTGGCGCAAGCCCTCATGGCAGGTCGCGCCTCCGAAGTGGCGAAGCTCATCGTGACCGCGAGCGGGGGCCCCTTCCGCGGCCGCACCCGCGAATCTCTCCACGATGTAACCCCGGCCCAAGCGCTCGCTCACCCCACCTGGGATATGGGACTGGTGGTCACCACCAATTCCGCAACGCTCGTCAACAAAGGCCTCGAAGTGATCGAGGCGCACTTACTGTTCGGGGTGCCAATTGATCGCATTGAGGTCACCGTTCACCCCCAATCCATCGTGCACTCGCTCGTGGAATTTGTGGATGGCTCCACCCTGGCGCAAGCCTCACCGCCGGATATGCGCTTGCCGATCGCGTGGGGCCTCACCTGGCCCGAGCGCATGCCCGGCGTCATTGCCGGGATCGACTGGACACAGCGCCACGAATGGACCTTTGAGCCGCTGGATGACGGAGCTTTCCCGGCGGTGGCGATGGCCAAGTCGGTCGGTGAAGCAGGGCTTACCTACCCGGCGGTCTTCAACGCCGCAAACGAGCAAGCCGTCGCTGCTTTTCATCGCGGCGCCCTGGCATTCACCGGAATCACCGATGTCATAGCCTCGGTGGTGGAGCGTCACAGCCCCGAGGCGATGAGCTTGGAAGGCGTCCTGGGCGCTGAGGATTGGGCGCGACAAGAGGCAGATCGGCTGATTGCCGAGGGGGCTCTCTAAGCGTCAACCAAGGCTGTGTCAGGCCCGCGGGTTAGAGTGACGCCGTGGAAACAGCTCTGGCCTTTGCTTTGGGTGTCCTCGTCATTGCACTCGGATTGATTGGCTCGATTGCTCTGCACGAGTGGGGACACTACTTCCCAGCGAAGAAGTTTGGTGTTTACATTTCCCAGTTCATGATCGGGTTTGGCCCCACTCTGTTCTCCCGACAGCGCGGCGAAACCGAGGTCGGTTTCAAAGCGATTCCGCTCGGCGGTTACGTGGCGATGGCGGGGATGTATCCCCCGAAAGATGAGAACACCCCGAGCACCGTCTCGACCACGGGTTTCCTCGATAACGCGGTGGGGGAGGACGTGACTCCCGAACAGGCGGAGCGTGACGACAGGGAGAAGCGCAGCTTCTACCGGCTGCCGCTGATTCCGCGGATCACCATCATGCTCGGTGGCCCGCTGATGAATTTGTTGATCGCTATCGTGCTGTATGCCGTCGTGCTGATGGGATTTGGTGTTCCCGCGTTGAGCCTGAGCGTGGGCTCGGTATCCGAATGCGTCGTGCCTGCGACGCAGACCAGGAGCGAGTGCGGGCCCAATGACCCGGCCGCGCCCGGTGCTCTCGCCGGGCTTCAACCCGGCGACCGCATCACGTCCGTCAATGGTGAGGCCGTAGAGGAGTGGTTCGCCCTGACGGAGAAAATTCGTTTGTCACCCGGTCGCGCACTGCCGATAACTTTCGAGCGCGAGGGGCAAGTGCAGGCGACAACGCTGACGCCGCTGCTCACCGAACGCTATGCCTTTGGGGAAGACGGCGAAATTCTGGTCGATGCGCAGGGAAACCCGCAGGTGGAAAACGTGGGTTTTGTGGGGATTAGTTCCGCGCTGGAGAATCAACGCCAACCGGTCACCGAGGTTCTTCCAGCGGTGTGGGACAACACGGTCGGGGTCGCCCGCATTATTGCGACGCTTCCACAACGATTAGTCGACACCGCACGCGCAGCGTTTGGGCCGGATGAGCGTGACCCGAACGGGCCGATCAGCGTTGTGGGTGTTGGGCGCATTGCCGGAGAGATTGCGACTGTCGACACTCTCTCACTCAGGGATCGCACCGCCAGTTTGATTGGCATCCTGGCGTCGCTTAACGTGGCACTCTTCGTATTCAACTTGATTCCACTTCTGCCTCTCGATGGTGGTCACGTCGCAGTCGCACTCTTTGATTCAGTGCGTCGGACGGTGGTGAGGGCCCGGGGTAAACCCGACCCTGGCCCCGTGAACGCCTCGCGCCTCGTTCCGCTCACCCTGGTGGTGGTCGCGATTCTCGGGGGGATGAGTGTCCTGCTGATGTATGCCGACATCGTCAACCCGATACGGCTGTTTTCCTAGACCTCCCGGATCTGCTCTGCGATCCTTGCGCGGCTGAGAGCCGTGGAAAGGCTCGGCCGTTAAGATAGGGGAACGACTGCATCAAGCGATGCGACGAAGAAAGGGTGCCACCGAGTGCCAGCTATCAACCTAGGGATGCCCAAGGTTCCCGAAACCCTCGCGCCCCGCCGAGAGACCCGGCAAATCACTGTCGGGAAAGTCAAAGTTGGCGGCGATGCCAGGGTGAGCGTCCAATCGATGACCACGACTCAAACCACCGATATCAACGGGACTCTTCAGCAGATTGCCGAGCTCACCGCTACGGGCTGCGACATTGTCCGTGTCGCCGTCCCCACCTCCGATGACGCCGAAGCGTTGCCGATCATTGCGAAAAAGAGCCAAATTCCTGTCATTGCGGATATCCACTTCCAGCCCAAGTACGTGTTCCAGGCGATTGACGCCGGGTGTGGAGCTGTTCGCGTCAACCCCGGGAACATCAAGAAGTTTGATGACAAAGTGGGCGAAATTGCCAAGGCGGCGAAAGACGCCGGAGTCAGTCTCCGCATCGGCGTCAATGCTGGTTCATTGGACCCGCGGCTCCTCCAAAAATATGGGAAGCCCACCGCAGAAGCTCTCGTGGAGAGCGCTGTGTGGGAAGCCAGTCTTTTTGAAGAGCACGACTTTCACGACTTCAAAATCTCGGTCAAGCACAACGACCCCATCGTTATGGTGAAGGCTTACCGCCAGCTCGCCGAGCGCGGTAACTGGCCGCTCCACCTGGGTGTGACCGAGGCGGGCCCTGCCTTCCAGGGCACCATCAAATCCTCGGTTGCGTTCGGAATTTTGCTGGGCGAGGGGATTGGGGACACGATTCGGGTGTCGTTGTCTGCCCCACCGGCCGAAGAGGTGAAAGTGGGCCTCAAGATTCTTGAATCTTTGAACCTTCGGGAGCGCAAGCTTGAGATCGTTTCCTGCCCCAGCTGCGGCCGGGCGCAGGTGGATGTTTACACGCTGGCTGAGGATGTCACCAAGGGCCTCGAGGGTATGACGGTGCCGCTTCGCGTTGCCGTGATGGGCTGCGTGGTGAACGGACCCGGTGAAGCACGCGAAGCAGATCTGGGTGTGGCCAGTGGAAACGGTAAAGGCCAGATTTTTGTCAAGGGTGAAGTCATCAAGACGGTTCCGGAAGCGGACATTGTCGCGACCTTGATCGAAGAGGCCAACCGCCTGGCGGCAGAAATGCCCGATGCCCCGAGCGGTGCCCCCGAGGTCGTCACGGCATAGCGGGCGGGTAGTCTAGAGCGGTGCCTACACGCCTGAGCAAGCTCTTTGTCCGTACGTTGCGTGAGGACCCCGCTGACGCGGAAGTCGCCAGCCATAAGTGGTTGGTTCGAGCCGGCTATATCCGGCGCCAAGCACCCGGCATTTTTGCGTGGCTGCCTTTAGGCCTTCGGGTGCGACAGAACATCGAGAAGATCGTGCACGAGGAAATGCAGGCTGCCGGTGCGCAACACGTTCATTTCCCCGCCCTGTTACCCAAAGAGCCTTATGAGAAAACCGGTCGTTGGGAAGAGTACGGGGACGGAATTTTTCGGCTCAAAGACCGTAAAGAAGCCGAATATTTGCTCGCACCCACTCATGAGGAAGTGTTCACCCTCACGGTGAAGGACCTTTACTCGAGCTACAAAGATCTCCCGCTGATGATCTACCAAATTCAAGATAAGTATCGCGATGAGGCTCGTCCTCGCGCTGGCCTCCTGCGGGGGCGCGAGTTCTCCATGAAGGACGCCTACTCCTTTGACTACACCGATGAGGGGTTAGAAACGAGCTACCAGGCGCAGCGCGACGCGTATGAGCGCATTTTCCAGCGGCTGGGTCTTGACTACGTGATCGTGAATGCTGACGCGGGAGCCATGGGCGGCTCGCGCAGTGAAGAGTTCCTCCACCCCACAGACATTGGTGAAGACACCTACGTCAAAACAGCGGGCGGTTACGCAGCAAACGTGGAAGCCTTTGTCTCCACCGCCCCCGCGGCACTCGATATCGCGGCCGGCAAGCCGGTGGTGTTTGATTCCCCCGACACCCCCACCATCGACACACTGGTAGCACTGGCTAACGACCGGCACCCCAAAGAATCAGGTCCCTGGGTCGCAGCAGACACCCTGAAGAACGTGGTGCTTGCGCTCGTGCACCCGGACGATTCCCGCGAGCTGGTGGTCGTGGGGATACCGGGTAATCGGGACGTCGACATGAAACGCGCAGAGGTGGCTTTTGCCCCCGCCGGTGTGGAGCAGGCAACCGACGAGGACTTCGCGAAGAACCCGGGGCTTGTCAAGGGCTACATCGGCCCTTGGTCCGCGAGCGGTCCTTGGCTTGGCAGCGAAGCATCCACAGGACTCACGTTCTACGTTGACCCTCGCGTGGTGTCGGGCACGTCCTGGGTGACGGGCGCTAACGTCCACGAGCAGCACGTGTTTGACCTGGTGTTTGGCCGCGACTTTCACGCTGACGGTGTGGTGGACATCGCCGCGGTTGTGGATGGCGATGAAGCCCCGGATGGCTCGGGACCGATCGAAACCGCGCGGGGCATGGAAATTGGGCACGTTTTTCAGCTGGGGCGCAAGTACGCCGAAGCGCTGGGACTCAAGGTGCTTGATGAAAACGGGTCCCTCGTCACGGTCACCATGGGGTCCTACGGAATCGGCGTGACCCGCCTGGTTGCCGTGATCGCTGAGGCCAACAACGACAATAAAGGTTTGATTTGGCCAGAGGCCATCGCCCCCTACGACGTGCACGTGGTGGCAGCGGGCAAAGACGANGTGGTGTTTGAGGTTGCCGAACAACTGTGTNCGAGCCTGGAGGCAGCGGGCAAAGACGTCCTTTTTGACGACAGGCCCAAACTCTCACCGGGAGTGAAGTTTGCCGATGCCGAAATTCTGGGTGTTCCGCACATCGTCATTGTGGGAAGGGACGCTGCCGCAGGCCAGGTGGAGTATTGGAACCGCCGGACCGGCGAGCGTACTTCGATGCCTCTGGGTGACGTGCTGGCAGCCCTGCCCCCAGCGTGAGCAGGTGCGGGGTAGAGGAAACGTCCGGCCCCTTGTACTCTGGCTAGCAGCACACCTGGTGTGCACAATCGAATAGGAGGGCTGTCATGGACATCGACATGAGCGTGCTGAAACTGATGGAATCAGAGCGCGAAATTCCCTTTGATGACTTAGTGGCGATCATCGAACAGGCCATTCTGGTCGCCTACGAGAAGCACATGGGCCTTGCGGACNACCGCGGCCAGCGTATTGACCCCGACGCTCCGCGTGAACGTGTTGAGCTCGACAAAAAGACCGGCCACGTCACCCTGTATATCCCGATCGTGAACGACGAGGGCGAACTTATCGGCGAAGAAGCCGACACCCCGCACGACTTTGGTCGCATCGCTGCCACCGCAGCAAAGCACGTCATCAATCAGCGTTTGCGCGACATCGGTGACGATCGCATTTTGGGTGAGTACCGCGGCAAGGAAGGGGACATCGTTTCCGGNGTTATCCAACAGGGCCCTAACCCCCGAATGATCCACCTCAACCTGGGTGAGGTGGAAGCTATTTTGCCCCCGGAGGAGCAGGTCCCCGGCGAGGTCTATGAGCACGGCACGAGGCTTCGTGCCTACGTGACCAAGGTGGAAAAAGGCACAAAAGGGCCGGCCATTACCGTCAGTCGCACCCACCCCGGCTTGATTCGCCAGCTGTTTACTCTCGAAGTCCCGGAACTCCAAAAAGGGCTGATCGATATTGTCTCCATCGCCCGCGAGTCTGGCCACCGCACCAAAATTGCGGTGACGGCTATTGAGCCGGGCGTGAATGCCAAAGGTGCGTGCATTGGCGAACTCGGCCAGAGGGTTCGAGCGGTTCAGGCCGAACTTGGTGATGAGAAAATCGACATCGTCGATCACTCGGATGACCTCGCCCAGTTTGTGTCGAATGCGTTGAGTCCCTCCAAAGTGACCAGCGCCTTCGTGCTGGACCAGGAGGCGCGGCAGGTGAGAGCTCTTGTTCCGGACTACCAACTCTCCCTGGCCATTGGCAAGGAGGGTCAGAACGCCCGCTTGGCAGCCAAACTGACCGGAGCCAAGATCGATATCCAACCAGATTCAGTGATGGATTCCTGAGCGAGCCCCACACGGTGGCTCTTCGCCCAGGTAAGGGGCTAGAATGGCATTAATCAGGCGTTGCTTGGGATGCCAGTCCACGGATTCGACGAACAATCTTCTTCGAGCAGTGGCGGTGGATCACAAGCTGGTCGTTGATGAGGGCAAGAAACTGCCGGGGCGCGGTGCCTATGTGCACCGCAACCAGGACTGCATTTCTCTCTCTCTTCAGCGCAGAGCGTGGGGGAGGGCCTTGAAAGTGGGCCCGAAGCTCGACTGCGACGCCCTGGAAAACCTCAGTAGGTCAACCGACCTCGCTAAGACAAGGCTGAATGGCTAATGGAATCCTCATGAACGGCTCACGATGAGCCTCAAATGTAGGTAGCGGCGCGCCCTGACTGGGTTCGCCCAGACAGGAGAATGGTGGCTGGAAAACCACGCGTACACGAGATTGCTGCAGAACTGGGCATCGATTCCAAGCGCACACTCGAAAAGCTGAAAGAAATTGGCGAGTTCGTCAAGGGCCCCTCATCGACGGTGGAGCCCCCCGTCGCGCGGAAGCTAAAAGCTGCCTTCGCGGAAGAGGGCGTTGTTCCCGTCCCGAAAGAAGAGAAGCCTGAGCCCAAAGCGGCTCCGAAGCCCGCTGCCCCTGTCGTTGACGAGCCAGCAGCTGAGGCTCCTGTTGCGCCAGAAAAGCCAGCTACTCCTGAAGATGGCGGAGCGCCCCCTACGAAACCGGGCATCCCGCGTCCCGGTAACAATCCTTTTGCCTCTTCACAGGGCATGGCCAAGCCAGGCATCCCGCGNCCCGGTAACAATCCTTTCGCTTCCGCTCAGGGCATGGGTCGACCCACGGCTCCGCGCCCCGGACAGGGAGCGATGCCGCGCCGTCCTGCCCCCAGTGAGGGTGGGCCTCGTGCGCCTTTCCAGCAACGTTCCGGTGGTCCTGGTCGCCCCGGCGGTGGGCCCGGCGGCTTTGGCGGAGGTCCCGGTGGTGGACCCGGCGGATCGCGTCCCGGTGGCGGTCGCCCCGGTGCTGGCGGTCGCGGTCGCGGCCCCGGAGGGGGTACCGCAGGTGCCTTCGGTCGCGGTGGCGGCAAGAGCAAGTCTCGTAAGTCGAAGCGGACGAAGAGGCAAGAGTATGAAATGCGGGAGGCGCCAAGCTTAGGCGGCGTATCCATCCCGCGTGGCGACGGTTCCACCATCATCCGCTTGCGCCAGGGCGCNTCNATGAGCGATTTTGCCGACAAGATTGAAAACCTGACNGGTTTCCCGGTTCCCCCCGGCAACCTGGTGACGGTTCTGTTTCAGCTTGGCGAAATGGCAACGGCCACGGAGTCGCTCGATGAGGCAACATTCGAAATTCTCGGCACCGAATTGGGCTACAAGGTTCAGATCGTCTCGCCGGAAGACGAAGATAAGGAGCTCCTGGAGAGCTTCGACATTGACCTCGACGAAGTGGAAGACGAAGCAGATCTGGTCATTCGTCCGCCGGTTGTGACGGTCATGGGTCACGTCGACCACGGAAAGACCAAGCTGCTCGATGCCATTCGAAATGCGAACGTCACCGC
>JGI26087J52781_1000055_pt1 | contig 12455 bp, 11 predicted proteins | sample SaaInl33SG_5_DNA_FD_52781 | JGI IMG/M metagenome (IMG submission 52781) | reverse complement strand
ATCAGGTCAAGATGAGTTCCTGGTACGACAACGAATGGGGTTACTCCAACCGGTTGGTCGACCTTGCTGCTTACATGGCAACTTCCCTCTAGAACGTGGCACTGCGAGCTCTCACGGATGACCTTGACTTCGACGGTCAGGTAGTTTTCCTCCGCGTCGATGCCAACGTTCCGCTGGACGGAGGGGTTATCACCGACGATGGTCGTATTCGCGCCTTCCTGCCGACCCTCCGNTGGCTTCTGGCCAAGNACGCGGCNGTGGTAGTTGCGAGTCACCTCGGGCGTCCACAGGGCCCCGAGGACGGCACGCTCAGCGTGGCACCAGTGGCAGCACGGTTGTCTGAACTGATCGAGGCCCCCGTGGCCATGCTTCCGGCCGTGACAGGCCCGGAGGTATGGGGCACCGTCGACAACCTGTTNCCCGGGCAGCTCTGCATGGTNGAGAACCTTCGGTTTGACGATCGCGAAACCTCTTCAGAGCCGACCGAAAGGCTNGCTTTTGCTATGGAGTGGGCGGATCACGTCGATGTCACCGTTGTCGATGGTTTCGGAGTCGTGCATCGCAAGCAAGCCAGTGTTTACGAGCTACCGAGCCTGACCACGAGTTTTGCGGGACGCCTTGTGGAAACGGAAGTGTCCGTATTGACCGCGCTGACCTCCGCACCGGTGCGCCCCTACACGGTTGTGTTGGGCGGATCGAAAGTGTCGGACAAACTCGGTGTGATTAGTGCTCTTTTACCCTCCGTCGACCACATCGTGGTCGGGGGCGGAATGGTGTTCACAATCCTTGCTGCGCAGGGTTTTCCGGTCGGAAAAAGCCTGCTGGAAGAGGACATGATGGAAACGTGTCGAAGCTTTCTTGCCGACGCACAACGCCACAACGTCACCGTTCACTTGCCCCATGACATCGTGATGGCAGAAAGCTTTTCCCCCCACGCAAGCAGCGACGTGTTGGCAATCGACGCGCTAGAGTCNGGCCGCTGGGGTGCTGACGCACTGGGCCTGGATATTGGGCCAGAGAGCGCNCAGGCCTTCGCCGACGTTATCCGTTCTTCTCACACCGCGTTCTGGAATGGGCCCATGGGAGTGTTTGAGTTCGAGGCATTCGCTGCCGGGACGAAAACGGTCGCTCAGGCGTTGACGGCGGTTGATGGGCTTTCGGTGGTCGGGGGCGGCGACTCTGCTGCCGCCGTCCGGGCGCTCGGGTTCCCGGATGACGCTTTTGGGCATATTTCAACCGGTGGGGGAGCCTCGCTGGAGTTTCTGGAAGGTTCGGCTTTGCCGGGATTGGAGATACTGGGATGGCAACGATGAGAAGGCCTCTGATCGCGGGCAACTGGAAGATGAACCTGGACCACCTGCAGGCCATTGCGTTCACCCAAAAGCTGGGCTGGGCGCTGAAGGACGCAAAGTACATCGCTTCCGACGTCGAGGTCGCACTGTTTCCACCGTTTACGGACCTGAGGTCGCTCCAGACCCTCATCAACGCGGATTCCTTACCGTTTGAGTTGGGAGCGCAAGATCTCTCGGTGCACGATGACGGCGCCCACACGGGGGACGTCTCGGGAGCTTTCCTCAAAGCCCTCGAGTGTTCCTATGTCATCGTTGGGCACTCGGAGCGCCGCGCGGATCACCACGAGACAGACGACACGGTTGCTGCGAAGTCGGCGGCTGCCCGTCGGCACGAGCTGACCCCGATCGTGTGTGTCGGCGAAACCGCGGAAGACCTGGAACTCCACGGTGCCAGCAAGGTACCGGTCGACCAGCTGACGGTGGTGTTGAACGCGCTGTCGAAAGAGGACGACTACGTGGTCGCTTACGAACCGGTGTGGGCGATCGGCAGCGGACAGGCAGCCACCGCCGATCAGGCCAACGATGTCGCTCGCGCACTGCGAGAAACTATTTCCTCCGTTCACGGGCCTGACAAAGCTGAATCTACGCGGATTCTGTATGGCGGCTCCGTGAAAGCGGCCAACATAGCCTCCTTCATGTCCCGGGAACACGTCGATGGAGCGCTCGTCGGCGGAGCCAGTTTGGATGTGTCGGAGTTCAGTTCGCTGATTCAGTTCCCCAAACACGTCACGTTAGACTCTTAAACGCACCCCTAGGGTTTAGGCTGGGGGTTTACCCGGGAGGTTTGTGTGGAAATTCTGCGTGTTGTGTTTCAGGTCATTCTGGCCTTGACCAGCATCATCCTCACGCTGATGATTCTTCTCCACCGCGGGCGCGGTGGAGGTCTTTCAGACATGTTTGGTGGCGGTGTCACCTCGAACCTGGGTTCCTCGGGTGTGGCTGAACGGAATTTGAACCGCATTACCGTCATTGTGGCGCTGATCTGGGTCACGACCATTGTGACCTTGGGCCTCTTTACCCGGTTTGACGTTTAGGAGATAGTCGTGGCATCTGGTGGTAGCGCAATTCGAGGAACTCGTGTTGGTTCCGGCCCCATGGGGGAGCAGGACCGTGGGGTTCAGGCAGAGCGCATTGCCGTGTCTTATTGGGACGCGCTCGGTAACGAAACAGTCCGGTATTTTTCCGCGCAGGTGGAGCCAGAAGACATCCCGGAGCTGATCGATTCGCCCACCACGGGGCTTCCCGCAGGCCGAGATAAAGACAACCCTCCCGTTGTTGCGTCAAACGAGCCCTACAAAACCCACCTTGCTTACGTGAAAGAGCGAAGGACGGATAAAGAAGCCAAGCAGATTCTCGACGACGCCCTCGAGCGCCTGCGCATCAAAAAGGGTCGGCGCTAAGACTCCATCGCTGCCCAGAGTGCGGGCAGCTGGTCGGTAGACGCCGTAACGGTGAGGACTGTCAGCCCCGCGTCAGCCAGCACTACAAAACCCACCTTGCTTACGTGAAAGAGCGCAGGACGGATAAAGAAGCCAAGCAGATTCTCGACGACGCCCTCGAGCGCCTGCGCATCAAAAAGGGTCGGCGCTAAGACTCCAGCGCTGCCCAGAGCGCGGGCAGCTGGTCGGTAGACGCCGTAACGGTGAGGACTGTCAGCCCCGCGTTAGCCAGCACAGTTGCGTCTCCGTGAGCTTGGGCGAGCATGAGGGTCCCAAAATCGAAGTCTCGACCCGGGATCTCTGCAGTCTGGTCGGGGACTTGAATAACCTGCAAAAACACCCCCTGTGCGGGGCCGCCTTTATGCAGCTGGCCCGTCGAGTGCAGAAATCGCGGCCCAAAGCCCAGAGTTACTGGGCGCTGAACCGTAGCCTCCAGCGCTTGGACTGATTGTTTCCAAGCACCCGCGAGCTTCTGGTTTCCAAATACACAGACCGCGCCGTAGCGATCCCCGTGAAGGTGAGACTTCCACTGCGCCACAACCTCATCGAGCACAGGCTCACGCGCGACACCGGGGGAGCTCCAGAGCGAGAAACCCCCGACTTGCCACTCTTCTCGCGGTGCAACATCGGGCGTCTCGAGTAGCGCTTTCGCTGCGNTCTTGGCGCTCTCGACGTTGGGTTGGTCGAAGGGATTNACCCCAAGGACCTGGCAGGCGAATACCGTGGCGACTTCCCAGAGCAAGAACAGCTCGCCAAGGGTGGCTTGGACCGAGACATCCGAACCTGTTCCGCCGACGCTGAGGGAATCGCCGTAACGTGCCTCGTGCGAACCGACAACAGGCACCAGGCCGACTCCCTCCTTACCCGAGGATTCAGCCACCAATTGCTCAACCCAATCGCCAAAGCCCGGGAAGCCCGTCTGCTCGCGCAGAATGATCTTATTCACACGCGGCGCTTGTGCGGCGATGCCAGCGCCGAGGATAATCCCTGGATTGTCGGGAGAATCAGTTGCCAAAATTCCGCGAGCTGCCTGGGCCTGTTGAAGAACCTCCAACATGTCGATGCCGGCGAGTACGCACGGCACGATTCCAAAAGGCCCAAGGGCTGAGAACCGACCCCCAATGGTCTCGTCTCCCAGGAAGACCCGGTAGCCCGCCTCGGTCGCTGACTGGTGGAGGAGGGTATCGGGGTCAGTGACGACAATGATCCGCTCGGTTGGGTTGATGCCCTGATGGCGAAAAGCCCCCTCGAAGGCACGCTTTTGGGAGTCCGTTTCCAAGGTGCCGCCCGATTTTGAAGCCACCACGACCACAGTCGCGCTGAGATCACCCGAAAGTATCGGCCCGAGCTGGTTGGGATGAGTTGTATCCACAACGGTGAGGGCCGTTTGGAAGTGGGCCGCAATTACTTCCGGGGCGAGCGACGAACCACCCATCCCGCACAGCACGACCTCAGTTACCCCCTGCGCGGCCAACTCGTTTCGTAGGAGCTGTACTTCCTCCACAAGCGGATACCAGCGTTCCAAGGAGTGAACCCAGCCCAGGCGTCGTGATGATTCGTCTTCCGCGGCTGTTCCCCACAGCGTGGGGTTTCCGGCAAACAACTCGCTGGCGAAGCCTGTCTCTACGGCGTCAGCGACCAACGCGCCGGCTGAGGATGCCAGCTGGCTGGTGAGCTCAACTTTCACGGCTCAGGACTCCGAGATCGCCTGGGACACGGTGTCGAGCAACTCATGCCAGGACACGATGAACTTGGCGACACCCTCGCGCTCCAACTCTTCGGTGACCTCGGGAAGGGAGATGCCGAGTGTTTCCAGTGCGGCGAGTACCTCGCGCGATTCGTTTGCTGCTCCGCTCACGCGGTCGCCTGCAACCCCGCCGTCGCGGGCCGTCGCGTGGAGGGTTTTCTCCGGCATGGTGTTAACTGTCTCTGGCGCCGCGAGCTCCGTGACATACAGTGCTTCGGGAAGGGCTGGGTCTTTCACCCCTGTTGACGCCCATAGGGGGCGTTGCGGGTGCATCCCCGCGCTAACCAACTCCTGCGCTGCCGGGGCGGAGTGCATCTCGGTGAAGAGCTCATACGCCAGTCGGGCATTAGCGATCGCTGCCTTCGACTTGAGGGAGAGAGCCTCGGGCGTTCCGATCTGCTCCAACAGGGGGTCAATCGCCGCGTCAACTCGCGAGACAAAAAACGATGCCACTGAGCGGATGGTCCCGATATCGTGCCCGGCAGCCAGTGCCCGCGCAATACCCTCGAGATATGCCTCAATGACCATCCGGTAGCGCTCAAGACTGAAAATTAGCGTGACGTTGACCGAGATACCAGCCGCGATCACCTCAGTAATTGCCGGGATGCCCTCACGGGTGGCGGGGATTTTTACCATCAGGTTGTCGCGTCCAACCCGGGCCCAGAGTTCTTTCGCCTGCTTGACGGTCGCTTCGGTGTCGTGTGCCAGTGTCGGAGACACCTCGAGCGATACACGCCCGTCCTGGCCCGATGTGCTCGTGAATACACCCGCGAGTAGGTCACAGGCGCCCTGAACATCCGCCACCATGACACCGAAAGCGGTCTCCTCAGGGCTGAGGCCCTCGATTGCCAGCGCGTGGATGTCGGGCTTGTAAGCGTCACTATTGGCGAGTGAGCCAGCGAAGATCGTGGGGTTGCTCGTCACCCCCACCACATTGTGCTCGGCCATCAGGTTCTTCAGAGAGCCTGACGTCAGGCGGTCCTTGGACAGATCGTCCAACCAGATGCTGACCCCAATGTTGGAAAGCTCTTGCGTGGGAGTGGTCATTGTTATGCCTTTCGGGCGGAATCGATACTGGCTCGCGCTGCCGCCACAACGGCTTGGGCAGTGATGCCAAATTTCGTGTACAACGTCGCGGCGTCAGCCGACGCGCCGAAATGCTCCAGGGAAACCCACGTGCCGTGCGCACCGAGAAAGCGATGCCAGCTTTGGGAAATGCCCGCCTCAACACTTACGCGGGCCTGCACGGAGCGGGGAAGAACTGCCTCCCGGTAGTTCGCGTCTTGTTCATCAAACCATTCCACGCACGGCATGGACACCACCCGGGTGGGGATGCCGTGCGTTTCCAACTCTGCGCGGGCACTCAAGGCCAAAGAAACCTCTGAGCCCGTCGCTATCAGAAGTACCTCGGGCTGCCCAGAGGCCTCCGCCAGGACGTAGCCACCTCGAGCGGTCAATCTCGCGTGGGCAAGGGAATCGGACGTTGCCTCACCAGCCCCGCGGTCAAGAGTGGGCACTCCCTGTCGCGTCAGCGCAAGCCCGGCGGGCGTGTGTTGACGCTCCAGGATGGTTTTCCATGCCCATGCAGTCTCGTTGGCATCTGCGGGGCGGACGACATCGAGGCCCGGTATTGCCCGAAGGCTCGCGAGCTGCTCCACCGGTTGGTGAGTGGGGCCGTCCTCACCCACTCCGATGGAGTCGTGCGTCCACACGTAGATCGCAGGGATTTTCATCAGTGCGGCAAGTCGAACTGCAGGGCGCATGTACTCGCTGAAGATGAGGAAGGTGCCGCCGAAGGCCCGNGTCGGGCCGTGCAGAAGAATCCCGTTCAGGATNGACCCCATGGCGTGTTCTCTAATGCCAAAGTGCAGAACCCGGCCATACGGGTCCGCCGCCCACGAACTAGTGGAGCGGTGGGTCGGCGCAAAAGATTGGGCTCCCGAGATGGTGGTGAGATTTGAACCAGCGAGGTCTGCAGAGCCGCCCCACATCTCCGGCAGTACCCCGGCAAGTGCGTTCAGCACAGTGCCCGACGCCTGACGGGTGGCCACCGAAGAACCTGCGTCAAAAACCGGGAGGTGCTCTTCGAGGCTCGGCACCTCGCCCGCCAAAAGCCGATCGAGCAAGGCTTTGCGCTCAGGGTTCTTCGTAGCCCATTGGGCAAACAATCTGTCCCAATCGGCCCGGGCGTGCGCTCCGCGGGCACGCAGTTGGCGGGTGTGTTCGAGAACNTCCTCGGGGACGAAGAATGTCTCGTCCTCGGGAAGCCCAAGTTCCCGTTTCAAGCCAGCTACTTCGTCCGCCCCCAGGGCTGAACCGTGGATTCCTCCGGTATTTTGCTTCGTCGGGGAGGGCCACCCGATGATTGTCTTCACAGTGATTAGCGACGGTTTGCCCGTCTGGGCTTTCGCTTTAGTGATGGCCTCCATCAGCGCGTCGACATCTTCGGAATAGGTTTCGCCCTGCTGGAAGTCAACAGTATGAACATCCCACCCGTAGGCCTCATAGCGGGCTGCAACGTCTTCAGAAAAAGCAATATCTACGTCGTCTTCGATCGAAATTTGATTTGCGTCGTAGAACACAATCAGATTGCCCAGCTCCTGGTGTCCTGCGAGCGACGCCGCTTCAGCGGAGACTCCTTCTTGCATGTCTCCATCGCCCGCGATGACATACGTGTGGTGATCGAACGGTGAGGTCCCAGGCGTCGCGTCGGGGTCAAACAATCCGCGCTCGAAACGCTGTGCATAGGCAAAGCCGGTGGCAGACGCAATGCCTTGACCCAGCGGCCCCGTCGTGATTTCAACATGGTCGGTGTGCCCGAACTCGGGATGGCCGGGCGTAAGCGAGTCCCACGTGCGCAGTGCTTGCAGGTCGGCGAGCTCAAGCCCGAACCCTCCGAGAAACAGCTGGACGTACTGGGTGAGAGACGAGTGCCCGGCGGAGAGGATGAATCTGTCTCGTCCAAGCCACTGCGGATCCTGGGGATCCACCGACATGACCTTTTGGTAGAGCAGATAGGCCAGGGGGGCGAGACTAATCGCTGTTCCCGGGTGGCCGTTTCCTACTTTCTCCACCGCGTCAGCTGCCAACCCCTTTGCAACGTCTACGGCTCTATTGTCAAGGGGAGAAAAAACTGAAGCCATGCCCGCGGAAACCTTCTGTTAGGACTGTCATCTGCACAGGCAAGCACCCTCGCCGTGGCCCTATTCTAGCGGGGCTTGCCACGGGGTTGACGTCTGCGCTCAGGATATGTATCAGGGGTTCTCGTAGACTGGGCACTCCATCTCGTAGAGGGTTTCATGACGACGCACGCCGTTTCGCTTCCTGCCACAACAGGGTCTGTTGTCCGTAGTTATGTGGCGTTGACCAAACCGCGAGTTATCGAACTGCTGCTGGTGACAACGGTCCCGGTCATGGTCTTGGCCGAGCGNGGGCTTCCTAACCTCTGGCTCGTTGTCGCGACGGTTGTCGGCGGCACCCTGAGTGCCGGCAGTGCNAACGCTTTCAACATGGTGATCGATAAAGACATCGACACCTTGATGGGCAGAACTCAGGCTCGTCCGCTGGTCACTGGCGCAATCACCGCCCGCGCGGCTCTCGTGTTCGCAACCCTCCTTGGAGTGGGCTCGGTGGCACTACTCTGGGTTTTCACGACGCCTCTCGCCGCGGTGCTGTCTTTTGCAGCTATCGGGTTCTACGTGGTGATTTACACGCTGTGGCTCAAGCGTCGCAGCGAGCAAAACATTATTTGGGGCGGAATCGCCGGCTGTTTCCCTGTGTTGATTGGCTGGGCTGCGGTCACGGGTGACCTCAGCGTAGAGGCGTGGATTTTGTTCCTGGTGGTGTTTCTCTGGACCCCGCCCCACTACTGGCCACTCTCGATGAAGTACCGCGAGGATTACGACAATGCTGACGTGCCNATGCTCGCCGTGGTCAGGACTGCTCCCGTCGTCGGCGTCCAAGTGNTCCTGTATGCCTGGGCCACGGTCGCTGCGTCACTGTTGCTGGTGCCGCTCGCGCCGATGGGGGTGCTCTACACCACGGTGGCCCTCGTCACAGGAGGGTGGTTCATTTTTGAGTCTCACCGGCTCTATGCGCGCTCGCTGGCCGGTGACGATATGAAACCTATGAAGGTCTTTGGCGCCAGTATCAGCTACCTAAGCCTGCTGTTTNTTTCCGTGGGGGTAGATCCGCTGCTTCCCTGGTAACNACCGCTCGTTGGGCCAACAAAGCGGTCGTGACCACTGCCAAGAGAACCGCGGCCAGGACCATGTGCACTCCGACTGCTAGTTCTGGTAGCCCGTTACGAGCCTGGTAGAGGCCCACAGCAATCTGGACGGCCGTAATCACCAGCGCTGCTGTCATTGCTCGCCTCAGCGCTGGCGTACCGAGGGGGGCCACCCAGGTCACTACCGCCATCGTCACAATCAAGCCAAAAACGACGTAGGACGGCCATGCGTGGAAATGCTGTAACAGCCACGAATCAAGTCCGTTACGGGCTGCACCGCCATCTCCAGAGTGGGGGCCAGACCCCGTCGTGATTACTCCCATCACCAGCGAGATACTCAACACGCCAACAAGCGCAGAGCTCAGCACTCGGAACGGTGCGGGAACCGCCCACACCCCGCTCCGGGGGCCGGTTCGCACCCGGTAGAGCAACACCGCNGCCANAGCCACCAACACCAGAGAGAGCACGTAGTGAAGGCCGACAACCCACGGNTTCAAGTCGGTCAAGACGGTGATCCCCCCGATAACAGCTTGACCCGGGATCCCCAGACCCAACACCACGGANAGCCGGAAGAGTTCCGGTCGCTCCCGTCGCAACCGAATCAACAGCACCACCATAACGACCGCGATGATTGCGAGAACGAAAGTCAGTAACCGGTTACCGAACTCAATAATCCCGTGGAATCCCATCTCCGGGGTCGACACGAAAGAGTCTTCGGTGCAGCGCGGCCATGTCGGGCAACCGAGCCCCGAACCGGTAAGCCGAACAGCGCCACCGGTGCCGATAATCAAAACCTGGCTCACCAGAGAAGCCCAGGCAAAAACCCTTACCGTTCGGTTGGTGGTCTGGGGGAGCCAGTTCATCACGGAGGACATGTCAAAACCCTTCTCTTTCCAGGGAAATACCGCTACTCTGGAGGCCGGGAGCGTTGTTGCTCACACGGCTCATTCAGCTCTCTCTGAGAGTGTAGAAGAGCATCACGAGAGAGTCCTGTAAGGGCGCCCACCAGAAAGGAACACCATGTCTGACGTTCTACTGGACCGACCTGACCTCGAAGGCCTGGGTCAATACGAATTTGGCTGGCACGATCAAGACGACGCCGGCGCGATTGCCAAGCGTGGACTCTCCGAAACCGTTGTCCGCGAAATTTCTGAGCTCAAGAGCGAACCGGACTGGATGCTCCAAATGCGCCTCAAAGCGCTCCAGCTCTTTGGCAAGAAGCCGATGCCACAGTTTGGAGCGGATCTTTCGGGCATTGACTTCGACAACATTAAGTATTTTGTTCGCTCAACGGAGCGACAGGCTCAAACGTGGGAAGACCTGCCGGAAGAAATTCGCGAAACCTACGAACGCCTGGGGATTCCCGAGGCGGAACGGTCCCGTCTCGTGGCCGGTGTGGCAGCGCAGTACGAATCCGAAGTTGTTTACCACCAGATTCGCGAAGACTTGGAGGAGCAGGGCGTCCTCTTTCTTGACACGGACACGGCGCTGCGGGAACACCCAGAATTCTTCACGGAGTACTTCGGTTCCGTCATCCCTTCGGGAGACAACAAGTTTGCTGCCCTAAACACGGCGGTGTGGTCGGGAGGGTCCTTCGTCTACGTCCCTCCGGGCGTGCACGTGGAAATCCCCCTGCAGGCGTATTTCCGGATCAACACCGAGAATATGGGTCAGTTTGAGCGCACGCTGATCATCGCGGACGAAGGCAGTTACGTTCACTACATTGAGGGCTGCACCGCACCGATTTACTCCTCGGATTCGCTGCACTCAGCGGTGGTGGAAATCATCGTGAAGAAGAATGCCCGAGTGCGCTACACCACCATCCAAAACTGGTCCAACAACGTCTACAACCTGGTCACCAAGCGGGCTATCGCCCATGAGGGTGCCACCATGGAATGGATTGATGGGAACTTGGGTTCCAAAGTGACGATGAAATACCCTTCGGTATTCCTCGTGGGGGAGCGGGCCAAGGGAGAAACGCTTTCTGTTGCCTTCGCCGGTCCCGGGCAACACCAGGACGCAGGCGCCAAAATGATTCACATGGCCCCGCACACGACCTCATCAATCGTGTCAAAATCCATCGCTCGTGGCGGTGGCCGTGCCGGCTACCGTGGAGAAGTGCGGGTTGATGAGTCTGCTCACCACTCCGCGAATACGGTGCGTTGTGACGCGCTCTTGGTCGACACGATCTCACGCAGTGACACATACCCCGCCATTGACATTCGTGTCGATGACGTGCAGCTGGGGCATGAGGCCACGGTGTCCCGCGTCAGCGAGGAACAGCTGTTTTATCTCCAGAGTCGTGGCCTCCCGGAGGATGAGGCTATGGCAATGATTGTCCGTGGTTTCATCGAGCCCATCGCTCGAGAACTCCCCATGGAATATGCCCTCGAGCTGAACAAGCTGATCGAAATGAACATGGAAGGTTCTGTCGGTTAGATGAGTACTGCACCACCCGCCGCTGAGAAAGCGGCCTCCTACATGAGTGCCGAAGACACTCCGCCAGTCCAAAGCCGGTCGGAATTTTTCCAGTCTGCCGACGTCGCTGACTTTGCGTCTGTTACCGGTCGTGAAGCACAGTGGAAACACAGCCCCGTGGCTCGTCTGGCTCCGCTTCTCGACGGAGATCTCGACGGCTCTGCTTATCCCCTCACGGTTTCTGACTCACCGAACGTGAATGTTCACTTCGTGCCCTCTGGCGAAGTCACGCGGGGGANTGCGGGACTGCCGGAGGAGCGGTTGAGTGCGAACGCCTGGGGTCAGGTGGAGGACGTACTCCTCATTGAACTCACCGGCGATTCTGATGCCCCTGTTGTGGTGACCCGTGAGGGACTTGGAGAGAGTGCCCGCGCCGCGCATACGCTGGTGTCCGTAGCCCCCGGGGCGCACGCCACAATCGTGGTGCGCTCCAGAGGGGTTGCGCTTCTGGGCGAAACGGTGGAGTTTGACTTGGGTCAGGATTCCTCACTCCATGCTGTGTTCTTGGGGGAGTGGAGCGCCGGAGCCATCCAATACGCTACTCACTCTGCCTCTCTGGGCAAGGGAGCTGTGTTGACCCACATCGCCGTTGATTTAGGCGGCGACATCGTTGTGGTCAACCCGAATGCTCACCTCATCGGCGAGCGGTCTCAGGCCCATCTGCTCGGTGCGTACTTCGCAGAGGCCACTCAGCACCACGAGCACCGCGTCTATGTCAACCACGTGGGAGCCCAGACGGTGTCACGGGTGAACTACAAGGGAGCGCTTCACGGGCGCGGGGCGCGCACCGTGTGGGTGGGTGACGTGCTTATCGGACCGGATGCTGTCGGGACTGACTCCTACGAACAGAATCGGAACCTCGTGTTGAGCGAGGGAACAAGAGCCGATTCCATCCCCAACTTGGAAATCAAAACCGGTGACATCCAGGGTGCAGGTCACGCGAGTGCGACCGGCCGTTTCGACGACGAGCAGCTGTTCTACTTGCAGTCGCGCGGGATCGAGGAGTTGGAGGCCCGCCGTCTGGTGGTTCTTGGATTCCTGCTCGAGGTGCTTCAGAAAATCCCGGTACCTGAGCTGGTCACCGAACTCACCGAAGCGATGCAGGTGAAGTTGACGAAAACGGAGGACACCGTATGAGCGGCGTTAAAGTGTGCGCGGCGGAGGACATTACCGTTTCGACCGCCCTCAAAGTGACAATCGATGGTGTCCCC
>JGI26087J52781_1000053_pt1 | contig 12600 bp, 13 predicted proteins | sample SaaInl33SG_5_DNA_FD_52781 | JGI IMG/M metagenome (IMG submission 52781) | reverse complement strand
CGGTTCGCAACATATTGGCTTGAGACAGAGGCGACGTATTCTGAAATGCCTTTGAATACAAAGACAGCAACGATCAGAAGTGGAATCTGGATCAGTGCACTTGGATCTTTATCAATCAGAGATTCATCGATCAGAGGCGCCATTAATGCTGGTAGCAAGGGCTCCATCGCGGCAGTTGCAGCCATGGANAACATGGCCAGTGNAGCAATCTTCCAGTANGGCAGCGCCTCTCGGATCAGACGGCCATAGGTCCGCATATCGCTTTTCATTCGCGCCTTAACACCCAATCCACCCAGAAATTCGCAAAACCACGTGGCTTAAATTCATGCTCCATGATGTCCCGATCATAGTCGGAATTCACCCATTCCAGAAATGTGGGTTCGGTTGCCGNTGGATGTTGATGCTTCCAGGCATCGCGGTAGCGAATGTAAGACTCAAAGAAATGGTCGAGGATTCCTGTCTTCGCACTCCGAAAATGACCATAAGTCCAATGCAGTTGTTCCTTGGCTTCATCAATGGGTTGGCCGAGGCGAAAGTGGCAATAGAGCACGGCAAAAATACCGGCACGGTCAGCTCCAGATTTACAATGCGTGAGTGCCGGTGTTTCGAAATCATCGATCAAAGTTTTCAGCTCGTTGATCTGATCTGCGGTTGGAAGACCCCGCGAATGCACTCGCGTATTAATCAGTGTGATGCCAGCTTCTTCACAGGCTTTTGCTTCCAACTGGTATCGACCTTGGGTTGGATTGTAGCCACGAAGATTAATGATGGTTTTCAGCCCAAGGTCTCGTTTGTANCGGTGAATCCGTGCGACACTCGGCTGATTGCTCCGGTACAAGGGCCCCGGCAGACAGAAACGATTGGAATAGAGCGATCTCAGAAAACCGTGGTCAACGAGCCACAAATCAAGATTCGCTTTAATTGATTGCCACAGTGTGAGTGGTGTGGATGGTGGTGCTTTACCCCAGCCTTCAATTGACACAGACGATCCTTTTGCTTTCAAGTAGCGCGGAGGATACTCAATTCGGGGATATTCTGCACAGGAATAGAGGGAATTCGTGCATGAAATTTGGCTTTGGTGGTTTGAAAGGTGCAAACGGATGGCCGGCACGATGGTCGAAGCCGGCGACGTCCCTGAGTCGAGTATTGACGCCCCTATTCGCATCATGGATGCAAAAAAAGCGGAAAAAAATTAGCAGAGCGCCCCAAGTGTCTCGGCAAATCCCGGTGATTTGTATTGGCAACATTGTGGTTGGGGGCTCTGGAAAGTCCCCATTGGTTGCCAGTCTTGCNCTAAAACTTCGGCAAGCAGGGTTTACTCCTGGAATCGTGAGTCGTGGGTTTGGTGGTCAAGCCAAGAATCTCCCGATTGAAGTCACCGCAAACAGTCTCCCGACAGCGGTTGGTGATGAGCCACTCATGCTTCACAAGCGTACCAAGTGCCCAGTAATTGTGTGTCGGGATCGGGCTAAAGCCGTCGAACGTTTACATTTCCATCATCAGGTGGATGTGGTGTTGTCGGATGACGGATTACAAAACACTCGTTTATGGCGNGACTTTTCGGTGTGTGTGTTTAACAAAGACCAAGGGATCGGTAACGGTCTCGAAATGCCGTTTGGGCCGCTACGCGAGCCGTTGAGTGTGATTGATCANATGGATGCGATCATTGTTCGTGGCACCGACTATCCGAAGGAAATGCTGATTGAGATGGGGATTGAGACGCAAACCCCAGTGTTNGGCTCCGTCGCTGACATGGCTTATGTCTACCGATCTGATCAACCGGAGACGCATTATGCGTTAAGTGAGCTGGTCCATCATGGTGATTTCGATGCGATCGCAGGCATCGCCTCGCCAAGTCGCTTCTTTGAAGGATTGGAGCAAGCGGGTCTGTCGATTCGAGAGAATGCCTTTGCCGACCATCATGCCTATACCGAAAACGAAGTCGCCGCATGGACACAGATCATTACAACCGAGAAAGACGCGGTGAAATTGGTACACTTGGTGCAGGAGCCGTTTTGGGTGGTTGCATTGGATAGTCATCAACCAGAATTTGAAACGTGGTTAATCGATCGTTTAAAGCAGTGGAGTAGGGTATGAGTTTGGCGCCTCAGTTAAAGGGCTTGCTGGTATGTCCCTTGTGTAAGGGTGAAGTCGACATCCGTGAAGATGATCAGGAAATCTGGTGTCGCGCCGATGGGTTAGCGTTTCCAATTCGTGATGATATTCCAGTGATGCTAGCTGATGAAGCGAGAACCTTGACCGCCGATGAGCGGACTGATCGTTAATGAGTTTTCTTGCGGTGATCCCCGCTCGTTTCGGATCGACGCGTCTTCCAGGTAAACCACTTCTTGAGATCGCCGGACAACCCATGATCCAGCGTGTCTATGCACGGGCTGCGTCATCACAGGCTCAGCGCGTGTTAGTCGCCACCGACGATCAGCGAATAGCAGATGTGGTTCGAGGATTTGGCGGCGAATGTGTGATGACTGCATCAGACCATCCCACGGGGACCGATCGTTTAGCAGAGGTGGCTGATCTTCTTGGGTTATCTGCCGATGCGATTGTGGTGAATGTGCAAGGTGACGAGCCGCTCTTGCCTGCTTCTGCTATCCATCAGGTTGCGAGCATGCTTGAGACGCATCCGGAGGCCTCGATTGCCACCCTCTGTGAGCCGATACAGGACGAGTCAGAGATTGATGATCCAAACCAGGTCAAGGTGGTGAGAAGCCAATCCGGTCGAGCGTTATACTTTTCAAGGTCTCGAATTCCAGGACACCCAACACAAGCCAACGGGACACATTTTCGGCACATTGGTCTTTATGCCTATCGGGCGGGCTTCCTTCGCGACTTCGCGACTTGGAGACCGACGCCGCTTGAGCAGTTTGAACGATTAGAGCAGCTGCGAGCATTAGAGCATGACCGCCTGATTCAGGTTGATGTCGCGTTAGAATCAATTCCCCCGGGCGTCGACACTGAGCAGGATTTAGCACTGGTGCGTCAACATCTGGAACAGTCCGGTGTTTAACCTGACCGGACTGACAACTCTGAAGCTTCCGTTTTATGCAGCTTCAATCCTCAAGTTGTCATCGATTGAAAACGTGTGTGTGTCGATGCCAGAGTTGGCATCGACACCCCGTTTGATTGTTGGCGGAGGTAGCAATTTAGTGGTTCTGGAGCCTGAGTTTGACGGAGTCGTCTTGCGGCCTGAAATTCAATACTTTCAGCCCATGCAAAAGGGCGACGATGTGTATTTGGAGGTGGGTGCCGGGCATTCCTGGCATCACACTGTGATGCAGACCCTCAATGAGGGTTGGTTTGGTCTTGAAAATCTGGCGTTGATTCCTGGTTGGATGGGAGCTGCACCGGTACAGAATATCGGTGCTTACGGCGTTGAGCTGAAAGATCACTGCCACAGGGTGAAATTGTATGACTTCGAGGAACAGGCAGTCATTGAGCTTGCCGCATCCGAGCTTGCGTTCGGCTATCGACATTCGATTTTGAAACAATCCCCTGATCGATTTTTGGTCCTGACGGTGACTCTTAAACTGTCCACTCGACCTCAACCTCGAGTGGAGTATGGAGCGATTGCAGAAGAGTTACAGCGTCAGGGTCTCAATGCATCGATTCCCTTGGATGTTGCGAAAGCCGTGATGTCGATCCGGCAAGCGAAGCTGCCTGATCCGGATGAGACGCCAAACGTTGGTTCATTTTTCAAAAATCCTGTGGTTCGAACGGCAGTGGCAGATCGTCTGAAAGCGCAATTCCCAGAGATGCCAACCTATCCAGATGGTGAGCAAACGAAAATCGCAGCCGGCTGGCTCATTGATCATTTGGGGCTAAAAGGCCATCACATTGGCGGCTTTTCGGTTCACAAACGCCAGGCTCTGGTCCTGACCAATGATGGGTCGGGAACGGCTGACGACCTCAGAGCGCTGGTGAGCTTGATTCGATCATCGGTCAAAGCCACCTTTGGGTTGAGTTTGGCGGTTGAGCCGACAGAAGTCGGCCAACTCACCTAAGACTCGGTATTATTCAGCCTCTGTCACATTCAGGGATGATTCTGCCTGCGTTGGATTCGCTGCGACTGATTTTCGAGGACGTCCACGTCCGCGACGCTTCGCCTTTTCCGGTTCAGCGGAGTCGGCTTTGGTCGGTTCTGTGACATCTTCCATCAATTGTGCTTTGAGGTCAGAGACTGACAAGTCTGGACCGGACTCAGCGACATCAGGAGCACGACGACGCCCACGACCGCGGCCACGTTTGGGTTGCTCAGGAGTAGCGGCCGGTGCTGGATTGTCTGTGCCGTTCTCTGCTTCCGCCGTGACTTTTGGCGCAACATCTGTTTCAACTGGCGGTTGAGGAGTGCTCTCGGNCGGCACTTCAGTGGCCGGTTTTGCGACTGNCTCGCTCACGGAACTTTCAGGCTCTGCTTTCGCTTTCGGCTTGCGTCCTCGACGCGCCGGTTTTTTCGGTGCATCAGAATCGTCAGACGCTGTATCTGCGGCAACTTCTTTTGTTTCTGAGGATGCTGTTTCTGCGGCGACATCGCTCTCTGTGACAGGCGCCTCAACGGTAGTATCGGCTTTGCGGGGACGACCGCGGCCGCGACGTGCCGGTTTCGGTTGCTCATCGCTCGCTGTCTCACTGGGGGACTCTGCAACAGGTGCAGCCGCAACGGGTTCAGGCGTTGAGTCCGGAGTCGGATCGCTTGTTGGCTCAGGAGTCACCTCCGGCGTCACTTCAGTCGATGTTGGTGCGTCAATCGCTNCTACCGTTTCATTGGTTTTGCGTGATCCACGACGACCTCGACGTGCCCGTTTCGGCTTATCAGCATCAGCAATCATTCCTTCGTTAAGGACTGGTGCGTCATCGATGGTGGTTTCACCAGAGGTGGTCGCATGGTTCTCAAGCTTGGCTTCTTGGCTTGCAATCGCCTCTTCACCACGCTGCTTGCGCTGTGCACGCTTTGGACGCGGACTTAAATTTTCTTCGTGTGCCTTGAGTTCAGCCTCACGTTCCGGTGACACTTCTGGTGTTGTTACCGTTGTTGGCGTTGTTGTTTCAACTGATTCCGGTGTTTCGGATCGATTTTTGTTACGGCGTCTGCGACGACGGCGACCGCCTTGGGATCCATCAGCTGAACGTTCTGTTTCCTGTTGTTGTGGTCCACGGTTGGTTTCTGGCCGTTGAGTTGGATCACTCTCTGGCCGCTCTTTGCGATCATTTCTCTCTGCTTTCTTCTGAGGACGACGGCGATTGTTTGTCTCCTGGCGAGAGGACGATGCCGGTGCTTCGGGTTCACCAAATAAAAACCCGAGAACGCGGTTGACCAGCGATTTTGATTCGGGCTTTGGTTGTCTGCGACGTGCACTTTCAGGGCGCTTCTTCCGACCAATACTGTCGTCTGTTTTCGCCTCGACTGGTGTTGGCTCAGGCGCGCTTTCTGGAGCCGGTGTTTTTGGCTTGATATCAGTGACCAAAGCTTTTTCACGGACTTCAGCTTGACGNGCACGGACCAGCTCCGGCTCTGGATCTGGTGTGGCTGTTTGAATATCGATCGACAGCTCAAGGCTAGCCACTTGTGGGTCATCGTCACGTAAGCGTTGCAGATCGTAATTTGGCGTTTCCATGTTCGGATTCGGGATGACCAGCACTCGCACCTTATGGCGTCGCTGGATCGATTCAAGCTGCTGGCGTTTTTCATTCAGCAAAAACGTTCCAACTGGAACGGGGACTTGAACACGGACTTCACCGGTCCTTTCTTTGACGGCTTCATCTTCAAGTAAACGAAGAATCTGTAACGCCAGTGATTGCACATCACGAATGCTGCCCTGGCCATGACAACGTGGGCAAACCACACCGCTAGTCTCACCGAGCGATGGACGCAATCGTTGACGACTCATTTCCAACAGACCAAATCGCGAGATTCGGCCGATTTGAACACGAGCACGATCAGGTTTTAAGGCATCCTTCAGCCGATTCTCAACCGCTTTCTGGTTTTTGTTGGCTGACATATCAATGAAATCGATCACAACAAGGCCACCCATATCGCGTAACCGCAACTGGCGAGCAATCTCGTCGGCCGCTTCTAGGTTGGTGTGCAAGGCGGTTTCTTCAATATCACCACCCTTGGTTGCTCGGGCCGAGTTGATGTCGATCGATACCAATGCTTCGGTTGGGTCAATCACAATTGCGCCACCCGATGGGAGGCGAACTTCGCGCTGGAATGCAGACTCGATCTGACCTTCAATTTGGAAGCGATTAAACATCGGTGTTTCGTCTTGGTAGAGTTTGACTTTGTTACCAAAGGACGGCATCACCTGCTGAATCAGATCTTTCACTTTGTCGAACACTTCTTCGCTGTCGACCAGGACTTCACCGATGTCTTGACGCAGATGGTCACGAATCGCACGGACGATGACGTTGGATTCTTGATAGATCAAAAATGGAGCGACACCGGATAGTGCTGCTTTGCGAATGGCTTGCCAAGCGGTGTCTAAGTAATCGAGGTCCCACTGGAGTTCTTCGACGGTTCGACCAACACCGGCTGTGCGAATGATCACGCCCGCACCTTGAGTCATCGTCAGATTGGCGAGCTTGTCGCGGAGTTCGGCGCGATCCTCNCCTTCAATACGGCGAGAGATTCCACCGGCATCTGGGTTATTAGGCATCAAAACCAAATAACGGCCAGCTAAAGAAATATAGGTGGTNAGAGCGGCNCCTTTGGTGCCTCGCTCTTCTTTCTCGACCTGAATGATCAGTTCCTGACCTTCTTTCAACACCTTCTCGATTTTCGCGCGTTCGCCTTCGGCTGGGGTGTTGTAGAAATATTCAGGTGAGATTTCTTTCAGCGGAAGAAAGCCGTGACGCTCGCTTCCGAAATCGATGAAGGCAGCTTCAAGACTAGGCTCAATCCGCGAAATTTTCGCACGATAGATATTGCCTTTTTTCTGTTCTCGGTCTGAGGATTCGATGTCGAGGTCGTAGAGTTTTTGACCATCGACCATGGCAACACGGATTTCTTCCGCCTGCAGGGCATTAATTAATATACGCTTCATGTAGTGGCAACCTTAATGGTTTGATCGCCACGATCTCAGAGGGCTAGCTATACTAACCAAGGCTCAACCATTAATCGGTTGAGCGACAAGACACATTGTAGGGGGCTCGACCGGTAAACCGGGAGCCCGGAATTTCTTTGTTACTGCAGACTTTTCTGCCGACACATTGATATGTGTTTGTCCCAGCTTTGCTGGCCCGCCAAGATCGGGCGGGATTATTTCATCTCCGGAACTCCCGGAGGTCTCATTCGGCCTTAGGGAGTCTTGACTCAACCCAAAGCAGTCTGGAGCATAACAGCGCATGTCGCTTGCGGCAATGCATCATGGAGAAAGTGAGTGGAAAAGAAAGTCCAATGGGTGACTGTGGATGAGTCAAAAGAAGGTCAACGGCTGGATAATTTTTTATCAAATCAGCTGAAGGGTCTTCCGAAAGGTCGCATCTATAAAATGATTCGGACCGGTGAAGTACGCATTAATAAAGGTCGTTGCAAGCCCGATTCGCGGGTATCTGCTGGCGATATTGTTCGGATTCCTCCGGTTGATCTGGCTCCCACGAAAGAAGCGATCGCACACCGCGGCATTCAAATGAAATTATCCGATGCATTGTTGTATGAAGATGAAGATGTGCTGGTCTTGAACAAGCCCTCAGGGTTGGCGGTACATGGTGGATCCGGATTGTCGACCGGTTTAATTGAACAATTGCGTCTGGCTCGACCGAATGAAAAATTTTTAGAGTTAGTTCACCGACTCGATCGAGAAACCAGTGGCTGCTTACTTGTCGCTCGTCGGCCGTCAGCGCTCAGGCGATTGCACCAACAGCTACGGGATCAGGATAAAGGGTTGCAAAAACGTTACCTGGCTTTAGTTGCTGGAAAGTGGCCACAATATTTAGTGGATGTTGAGGCGCCGCTTGAGAAGTTTGAGCGTGGTGGAGAGCGAATCGTCCAAGTGACCGAGCGAGGCAAACCCTCACATACCAGGATTCGGCCACTGGAAGCGCTGGATGGGTGTACTCTGGTCGAGGCGGAACCTGTGACCGGGCGAACCCATCAGATCCGGGTGCACGCCTCCTACTACAAGCATGCAGTATTAGGTGACACGAAATATCAGCACGATGACAGTCGAGATCAGTGGCGTCAGCGTGGCATTAACGGATTGTGTTTGCATAGTCGGTCGATTGGATTTCAAGCTGCAACTGGCCACCAAGTGACAGTTGTTGCGCCGATTCCGAATCCAATGCATCGTTTTTTAGTCGACGCCGGCTGCGATCCGGACATTTATTAAAGAGAGGTTTTGAATGGCTGACAATCCTTGGACAGAGGGCGACAACCCGATGCAGGATCCTCAGAAACGCGAGGAGACTGATCGATTATGGTCGGTTCTTGAGAAGACGCTGGCGCAATCGACGATCGAGCAGCGCCGTGCTCGACGCTGGGGTATTTTTTTCAAAACCATCACCTTTGGCTACATCATCGGTTTAAGCCTGTTTTTGATCAATCAAGCCAATTTGCCAGTGGATGGAATGCGGTCAGGGTCGCACACTGCGGTCGTTCCGATCGATGGCGTCATCGCGCCGAGTGAGCTCGCGAACGCGTTTGATATTCAGCAAAACTTAACCGCAGCATTTGAGGCTCCGGGGTCTAAGGGTGTGATGCTTGAGATCAATTCTCCTGGCGGAAGTCCTGTGCAGTCCGAGTATGTGTACCGAGCGATTTTGGATTTAAAGGCACAGTATCCCGGTAAGCCCGTGCATGCGGTCATTGGTGATATCGGAGCCAGTGGCGCCTATTACATTGCCGCTGCCGCCGATACCATTCATGCGGCTCCCGCATCGATCGTGGGATCGATTGGCGTGGTGTCTTCTGGATTTGGATTTAGCGGGCTGTTGGAGAAGCTCGGTGTGGACCGCCGGGTCATTACGGCTGGTGAAAATAAAGCCATGCTCGATCCATTTCTACCAGAATCGTTGGAAGACACTCAGCATTTACAAGGCCTTCTCGATGCCACGCATCAGCAATTTATTGCTCGGGTTCGCGAGGGGCGCGGCGAGCGATTAACACCGGGTGACGAGGATGTCTTTGACGGTCGTGTCTGGAGTGGTGAGCAAGCCTTGGTTCTTGGTTTAGTGGACTCATTAGCAGGGCCGCTGGAAGTCGCACGTGAATGGATTGGCGCAGAGGAGCGGATCTATTACACGCAAGATGAGCCGCTGCTGAATCAATTCAGCCGTGAATTTGGATTCGGTGTCGGGACGGCGCTGACATGGCTTGGTCGTCAGGGAATACTGAATCCCTGGTCTCTGAGCCACTGACAGAGCTGGATCAGCGGAAGGCCCTCGAGTGCCGGTGGGGTCTTCACTTTTCACCGAACGAAACAGACTGATTCCAAGACACTCGACTTTGAAACCGCCGGCACAATCGAGCGGTTCATCAGCGTCGACGTAGCGCACAATTTCGGCGTGACTGAGCTTCCGAACCGAAACAACGACTTCTTCGGTGTGCAGACGTAGGGGCGTATTGGGTGCGCAAAAGCCGACAGTTGTAAAAAAAGAAACCTCTTTCCCGGATAGCCGATGCAGCATGTCGACTGCGCGATCTTTGCTCTGCGGTTTCCCGAGAATTTCACCGGCGCAATCGGCTGATTGGTCAGTGCTGATCACGCAAGCGGTTGGATGGAGCGTAGAGATTGTTTGGGCTTTGGCACCAGCTAGACGGATCGTGAGTGCCCGTGCTGACTCTGATTGAGTGGGTGTTTCATCGACAGAGGGTGCGAAAAACGGAAGCTTGAGTCTTTTGAAGATGTTTTTCTTGTATGAGCTTTCACTGGCTAAGATTAGTTGTTGATTCATCGTTGTATTTCAGCGCTTTAGTCTTTGACAGCAGGTCGATGCATCACTAAAATCCCCCGCCTATGTTTTCAGACACCCTACCTGAGCACCTGAACGCGAATCGCTTCATCGATGCGAAGGAGGAGATATCTGGTCCTCTCGAGCCTCAACATTACAAGAGGTTCTCAGAGATGGCGACCTTATTGCCCGGCGGAAGGGCTAAGGTTCGCGGATCCAGGGATCCTTTTGGACCAAGGGTGGTGTCTGGGGAGCTTCAATGTGAGGCGCGCATGACTTGCCAACGATGTCTGCAGCCGGTCACGATGACGCTTGAGGGTTCAGTTCGCTGGGGGCTTGTTTTTTCGGAAACAGAAATGCAAAGCCTCGATAAGCAGCTCGATCCGATCCTGATCGAAGAAGGGCAGCTCCTTTTGAGACAGGCGATTGAAGATGAATTAGTTTTGTTGTTGCCGATCATGCCGATGCATGATTCGTGTGACAGCGGATGGATACCGGATCCGGAACCCGGCGATGTTTCGGAAAAAGAGAGCCCGTTTGCGGTGCTCGCTTCGTTAAAGAATGAACAGGGATCCTGAAGGGAGATCATCATGGCCGTTCAACAGAACAAAAAATCACGTTCACGACGCGGTATGCGTCGTGCGCACGACGCACTGTCGGGTCCGACCCTGACAACTGACGCGATGACTGGCGAAGTTCATCGTCGTCACCACATCAGCCCTGATGGGTTTTATCGTGGCCGTCAAGTGGTGACGCCACGTCAAGAAGAAGTTGCAGAAGACGACGAATAGTCGATGGCTTTTGCAGCCCTGTTTCCCGGGCAGGGGTCTCAGACAGTCGGCATGTTGGCCGACTTCGAAGACAGCTGTCCGGAAATTCAAGCGACCTTCACTGAAGCTTCTGATGCACTAGGTTACGATCTCTGGACGTTATGCCAGGACGGTCCGGCCGAGCAATTGTCTCTGACTGAAATCACCCAACCGCTCCTGCTCACAGCTGGAGTCGCCTTGTATCGTGCCTGGACNGCGGCAGGCGGTGCGAGTGCTTCTTNTATGGCTGGGCATAGCTTGGGCGAATACACCGCGTTAACGGCGGCCGGCAGTTTGCCATTGGCCGATGCGGTGCGGTTGGTTCGCTCTCGTGGTCAATTCATGCAGGAGGCGGTTCCTAAAGGCGTTGGTGCGATGGCGGCGGTCATCGGCTTGGATGATGCGACCATTGAATCCGTGTGTGCCGAAGTTGCATCAGAAACCGGACTCGTGATTGAAGCGGTGAACTACAATGCCCCGGGGCAGTTAGTGATCGCAGGTCATGCAGAGGCAATCGACGCGTCGCTTCCCCGATTAAAAGCGGCGGGTGCCAAGCGTGCGTTGCCACTTCCCGTCAGTGCTCCGTTCCATTGTGCGTTGATGAAACCAGCCGCTGAACGTTTGCAAGAGGAACTGAATGCGATTGCTGTGCAAGCGCCCTCAATCCCAGTGATTCAGAATGTCAGCATCGCACCAGAGACCGATGTTCAAGTGATCCGNGAGCAGCTTGATTGCACAAACATTCTCACCGGTTCGATGGACGCAAACAGTCCGCGGATTCACGGAGTTGGGAGTGCAGGTTGCTGCTGAATTTGGTCCAGGTGCTGTCTTGTGTGGACTCGCGAAACGGATTCAGACAGATGCTCAACACTTTCCGTTAGGAAAACATGAGCTCTTTAGTCAAGCTTTACAGGAAATCAACGGATGACGGTTGCATTAGTCACAGGCGCGAGCCGTGGAATTGGCCAGGCCATTTCAGAACGTCTGGTCAAACAAGGGTTTTACGTGATTGGGACCGCCACTTCTGAGGCAGGAGCTCAGGCGATTTCAGAGCGTTTGGGATCCGCTGGCGAAGGTCGGGTGTTGAATGTGACAGACCCGGCGATGGTGAGTGATTTGGCGAAATCATTGGCTGAGTCGGATCAAAGTCCATTGGTCTTAGTGAATAACGCAGGGATCACGAAAGATACGCTGATGTTGCGGATGAAGCCGGAGGATTGGCAATCCGTCATTGACACGAATTTGACCTCGATCTTCACTGTCGTCTCGGCCTTCATTAAGCCGATGACAAAAGCGCGTACCGGACGGATCATCAATATTAGTTCCGTGGTTGGCTCGATGGGTAACGCAGGCCAAGTCAATTACGCGGCCGCCAAAGCAGGCCTTGAAGGGATGACGCGTGCGATGGCACGAGAATTTGGAAGTCGGGCGATTACAGTCAACGCTGTCGCTCCCGGTTTCATTGAAACAGATATGACACATGTGCTTCCTGAAGCTCAGAAAGAAGCACTCTTGTCACAGGTTCCGCTGGGCCGTTTAGGTTCAGCNGAAGAGGTTGCTGGAACCGTCGCTTTCCTCGCTAGTGAAGAGGCAAGTTACGTCACCGGCACTACGTTACACGTCAACGGCGGCATGTATATGGCCTAAGTCTGATGTTCTGGTGCTTGTAATATTTCGAACATCAGTAATAATGACGCCACGTCGTACAGTGGCAGCAACATCATTAGGAGTATTCTGAACGATGAGTAATATCGAAGAACGCGTCAAGAAAATTGTTTGTGAACAACTTGGCGTCAAGGAAGAAGAAGTCACCACCGAATCTTCGTTTGTTAATGACCTGGGTGCTGATTCACTGGACACAGTTGAATTGGTGATGGCTTTGGAAGAG
>JGI26087J52781_1000051_pt1 | contig 12781 bp, 1 predicted proteins | sample SaaInl33SG_5_DNA_FD_52781 | JGI IMG/M metagenome (IMG submission 52781) | reverse complement strand
TTTTTTGGGGAGGGAGAGCCCACAGAGGCGAGTGCCGCGACGCAGACGCCAGCGCTCTGCCTCCTGGGAAATCTGCCAGGGGGGGTGCAGGGCACGGCCGCCGACGTAGCCGCCGACCTAGCAGAAAATCCCACGCTCAGACACGCCCTGTTGTCTACCCGTACAGTAGCACAGCTGAAGCAGGCAGGTATGAGCACTCACCTGGTAACTCTACAGCTCCAGGGGCGCCCGCTGGTAGCGTTCACCCTGAGTGACGAGGACGAGCGCTACAAGGCGGAAATGGCGGTGCTGCACCGGGTGGCGAGCTTGCTGGGGGGAACGGTACAATTTGTACAGTCCCAGTACTGCGACCAGGAGAGGACGCCGGTTCTGGAGCTTGCAGAACAGTACCTGCACGAGGCGCTCCAACAGGTCTTGGGCAATGGAGAGCAGGGGTGGCTGGGCCTGGCAGAAATTGCCACCCTGAGCGCGTCGCCCGGGGACGAGTGGGTGGGTAGCGCCATCCAGCTCCTTGTCCAGGGGGACGACAAGGAGCGCGGCCGGGCATTTGCCAAGCTCGTTTTAGTGACCAGAAACTTCGTAGTGGGACGGCACCCCCTGCGGGAGGCGCTTGCGAACTGGGCGACGCAGGCGCACTTCACCCACACAGCGGAGCGTCTGGTGCAAAAGGTGGAAATGGCTGAAACCACGACACCGGCCGAGACAGCGCTGCAGGACGGGGCAACAGAGTGCTCACCGGTGCGGAAGGACGTGCGCACCGCACAGATGCTGCACGAGGAGCTCTGGGCCGAGAGCTGGGCCCGACTGAACAAGAAGGAGCGTAAGGCGCAGCGCAAGCGCGTGCAGACCACAGCTGACCGCACCGAGCCGTTCGTGAGCGAGGTCATGGGCGCACAGATGGTGCTCGTGCCGGTGCGCGGAGGCGGGACCTGCGCAATGGCAGCTGCGGCGTTCGTCGTGACAGGCTGCGACGCGGGGGACATCCTCATCTCGATGGTGCAGGAGGGACTGCTCATGCAGGAAGACCTGCTAGAGCTCGCGTTGGTCGACGCACGCGCAGAGCGAGGGATGCCAGCACTGACGCGAGAGGAGTACCTGGAGCACATCCGGACCGGCGCGCAGTGGAGCGGGCAGTCTGAGCTCATGGTGGTAGCCCTCCTGCTACAGATCCAGATCGTCGTGTGGGCGGAGCTGGACGGAGTGGTGCACCCCCACTACCTCGGAGGTACGCCCCAGCAGGGACAGGAGGCATTCACCCAGGTGATGCACTTGTACCTGAAGGGTGGCCACTATTCTCCGCTAGTGGCGGCAGAGGCGGCGCAGAGCGGCGGCAGCACACAGCCGCCCAAATACCTCATGACCCTCCAGCGCTTCAACGAGGGCCAGACGTCACGGACCCCCTCGCCACCACAATCTGCGACGGCGACGATAGGTTCCCCACGCGCCCACACCATGCCCACAGCCGGCACCGCAGGGCAGACACAGAGCGTGTGGGGACCACCGGTGACGTACCCTCAGGCACGCGCCGGCGCGGACGCGCACGCGGGCAGCGGCGGCCAGGGGGGGCAGAGCGCCNCGAGCGACGCAAGTGGACGCCACGCGCCGGTGCGCAACTACCGCACGCGGCAGCGCCTGCAGGGGATNCANAAGATGATGGCNAGCCAGAACGCGGAACCACCGGGGGGGTTGCTCCTCAAGGTGATACGCCGGGAGCAGGGCAAGGTANTCCGCCTCACCATGCAGGGCGCGGTGGAAGCTCTCCTCGAGGTCACGCCGCACTTCAACGAGAGCGAGCTTTTCCTCATGGCAGCCAACGAGAGGGACAGCACCTTCTACGGGCTGGAGGGGCATGACCAGAGGCGGTACGACCGGGAGCGACGCGCACTCAGGAGACGCCACTTGTGGGAGGCAGAGGACGTGCTGACGCACCTGGACGCCGGAGAAGACTCGCTCGCGCTGTTCGACCCGGGGACCGACTCGGACTCAGACTCTGGATCGGAACCCCAGGCCCAGCGCGCGGCACGCCCGACTGTGGACCCCAGGCGCATGTTCGCCACGCCTGCGAGCGTGATGAGCCAGGGAGGACAGGCGCGCGGCACGCCTACGCCCACGGCGCCACAGCCGGGAGTGACTTCCACCGGGCGCGGGACACCGCAGACGGCTAAGACACCGCGACCACCACCCGCAGCTGCGCCCGCGACAGGGCAAAAGCGGATGGAACGCGCACAGGCCAAGGCGCAGGTGCACAGCGCCAAGCTGCAGAGCGCCGCGGGCTCTGAGGAGAAGCTGCGACCAGCCGCCACGACACCCGCGCAGCCGCAGGAGGCGCTACTGCAAGAAGTCGTGCGTCAGCAAGCACGGCAGATCGCACGGCTGGAGCAGATGGTGGAGAAGGCCACGCAGCAGCAGCAGGAGCGCGTGGCGACGGCGGTGGCGGAGCAGCTGGCAGCGAGGCAGCCAGAGGGTGGACGCGGTGGACAAGGTGGACGAGGGGGACGTGGTGGACGAGGAGCCGACCACCATGTCAGTATGACCCGCCAGCAGCACCAGCAGCCACTGGAAGTGAACCTCGAGCACGACCCCACACCAGTGGAACCGTTTGCATTGTCCGCAGGTGACCCTGTAGTGCATGTATCAGTCATACCCGCTGTAAAAATGGACGTCGCGGAGCCCTGGCCAATTTTTAAAAATGACCTAGTCATACCCGCTGCCGGGGACAACGAAGCTCCGCCAACCGCTCCGCGTGCTGAGGATGACATGCGCCGGCTAGCCCATGAGGTCACGCAGCTAAAAGCCGCTATGCCGACGCAAGTGGCGGCAACAGTGGCGGCGCAACTGGCTACGATGCAAAGTAGCATGGCGCCACCGCACGACGCCTCCGCGCGCACAGAGCCGCCGCCTGCAACCGCACCCCCACCGCCTGACCCGCTGAAGGAACTGTTTCAGATGGTGGGAGAGCTGCAGATGGCAGTCAAGGGGGTCGTAGAGGAGCTCCGCACGTCAAAGGCCAAGGAAACACCGAGAGGGACAGTCGTGCACACAGCTACCGCAGCACTGGGCACACAAGGAGCACCGGAGCTACCACCACTGCCACCACCACCGAAGGCGCAAGGGAATGCGCTGAAGGGGAGTAGGAGCGTGGTGGAGCCCACGCCAGAGGAGCGACGCACCCCTGAGTGGCCAGAATTGTCCAGTGGACACCAGTCGCTGAGCATTTCTGAGGTCCACGAGGTACAGATCCAGGTGCTGAAGGACAAACCGGGCAGTGCATCAGCAGCAGAGGCACTGCTGCAACTCCGCCTACGACAAAAGGTGCAACAACTTCCAGCGGCGACACAGGTCGCGTTGGAGNGAAGCATCACACTCAACGCGAGGGGGGGGGTCACCTCCTCTTTCGTGATAGGCATAATCCCAGTGGTGGGGTGGAAGGTGGAAGAGGCGTGTGAAGTTTGCGCATGCGCCGCACAGCATGTGACGCGCAGGTGGTGCACCTACCGTCGAGGGGGACCGGATGCACAAAGGGAATGGGAGAAGGGCCCGCAAGCACAACTGGAACGTCTGCACCACGGCCCCGTGTGCAGCAAGTGCACCGGAACCGGCCCGTACGATAAGGAGGAGTGGCTGGTATACGACTCGCAGTTGGCAGCATATCGACCGCCAACGTCCACAGAGAATCGGTGGGGAGTGGAGGGCACCTCTGACAGGTACTGGGCTAAAGAGGAGAATCTGAGCGCCTTCAACCAGCTCCCGTCGCACGTCGAGAGCCACGCCCCGTACACGCCACCGAAAGAGGGACGGAGGACAGAGAGCGCCNCCCACACCNGAGGCTGGCAAGCGCTGGGGCAGACCGGCGCCCGAGGGCAGGACCCATACAGAGACGATGACGAGTACGCAGGTGCAAAGGGAGAGCGCAATAGCCAGGATAAGGAGGAGTTCGAGAGAAACCGCCTTCAAGCGCAGCGCCAGAAGAACCACTTCGATTCCAAAAAGGGGTTCTTAACCCAGGTGAAAAATGTGGTAACCCCGATTGAANACACAGTCTATNCAGACAGTTACAGCTCGGCGAAGGGCGAAGCGCTACTGGCGGCGGACAAGCAGCTGGACACGGTGATCAAAAATCACACGCCTGAGCTGAAGGCNTATTTGCAAGCGCTCGAGTCAATCGGCGAACCANCACACTACANCATATGCCGAGAGCTGGTGTACGCACTCTCCGCCCCAGAGTCAGACCTGCGCGCACAGTGGCTGGTCGACGCAGAAGGGCACGACATGTATGACGAGAAGTGGAAGACGCTGAATACGGCAGTCCACACGTGGCTGCTAGACACCCTCATCCGCACGGAACAAGAGCGTAACCATGCAATGAGTGCAGCGAGGACACGGGTATCCAGCTTTGCAGACATGCGCACACCACCAGCACCGCGGCAAGTAGCAGATCAAATGTTGCGCCAGAGGAAACTGTGCAGAGCCATCCAACGCGGAGAACACCTAACTCTCCCACTGATAGCGTACTGGTGGGGTCAGGCATTACCGCACCAGGTGAAAAATGAGTTGTCTGCCTTGCTGCGCACCAACAGGTGTCTGGGAACAGGAACTGCTACTCACTGGGACACATTTCCGTCTGACGGCATGGAGTCTGATTTNTGGAAATTGGTGAATTTGGCAGAGGAGATCTTCAACCAGGTGAGCGCGCAGCCCGCTAACGGAAGACGACGCGACATCGCCAACCAGGTAGCGGAGGACCAGCACGCACCAGAGGACGCAGAGACCTCCACAGATACGGTACTCGCGCTACGCCAAGTAGGACCAACAGGCCCAAAGCGCACACCGTACCAGCAGTCTACAGGCAGACCATGGACTAAGTACCGCCTGCGGCCAGAGACCCCGCAAGGAGCAGCCGGACCATCTACACTGCAGCGGCAAGGGCCGTCAGCATTCGCAGTGGTGGGCGACCCCCACTATCAAGGCTGTTGGGGCTGCGGAGGCAAAGATCATCTCAAGAGAGACTGCCCACANAAAGTGGACGCGGAGAATGCAGTGGTGAAGGCACTCCAAACCTCAGTTACGAGTGAGGCGCCCATGGCAGAACAAGTCAGCCGAGAGGTACTATGCGCACTAGCAGCCCAAGGATGCACGGCAGACCTGGAAGCNCACCTAACACACCAGCAATGTTTGGTAGTGGGAGACTTCATGGAGAGCGGGCAACCGGAGTGCCTGATGAAAGTCTACACCGCAAGCTCATGACGGGCCAAGCCCAGGGCAACGAGCAGGGGGGGTAACCCACAACCAACCACCGGCATCAAAAGCTCGTGGCCCAGGGCAGGGCGCATTGTCGTAGACGACAGAGTGAGCAAAGTGGAGAGAGTGAGAAACCCGACAGCCAGGAGAGTATATTTCCAGGATGATCCAGAGAGCAATCCCATACCGTGGTACAGACGTATGGCAGAGGACACCAAGCGCGAGGCGCGCAGGGGTCCAGCAGCGGCAATCAGCATTCGACGAGCTGAAGCAAGCCTACGGAANGCCAAGGCACGGGCAGTGGGCAACTTGACGGCCATGCTCACAGTATTAGATGAGCGATTAGATGAGGATCGAGAGGCGGCAGTTCACATACAGTGCGCTGACGTGTTAGACGAGCTGATCGCCGACACGGAAGCAGAGCACGAGCTGGGGATTGATTGTCTTGAGGAGAGCGACGAGTGGGGGACACGGCGTGCATCTGAGGGGGGAGGTGATAAGACATCACCTCCANATCCAGAGGCACGCAAGACACTTGAGGGGGGAGGTGCTACTTCACAAGAAGCACCACCTCCCCAATCAGAACGACAAAGGTCAGAGGCAGCAGTGAGCCGCTTGCTAGCGATATCCGGAGTGAACCCGAACACCTTGAAGGAGCAGGTGACCAACCTGTTGCAAGACGTGCAAACCTGGCCTGAAGAGGTGGCAGAGCCTAGGCCCAAACGCATGATACCACTCATCAAGGCCCAGAACGAGCAGGTTAGCANCCACAAGGTAGAACTATGCAACCTACTGGATGCAAGACATGCCGCGCAACAACCAGATATACTCACGGCACAGCCGGGTCAGCAGAATGACGACGGAAGGCCACATAAGTGTCTATTGCTGAAAGCTAGCCTACGACCGTATCAAAACCCAGCAGAGGAAGCGCCCAGCCACAGTTGGAAAGCCTCAATACTAGCACTGATAGACTCAGGGGCCAGTCGAGATTTCATCAACGAGGATGTGGTGAANAAGCTGGGGTTAGAGATGGAACCGGCCAAGCACGCACTTAAGGTGCAGGTGGCAGACGGGCGAGAACTCAGCATCAAACACGTGGTATGGATAGATCTCTGCCTGAACGGGAAATTGGGGTATCGGACCAGNGCATACGTCATGCCCATGGGGAAAGCATGCGATGTCATCCTAGGCATGAGCTTCTTTGAAACCTTGGGGGCCTGCGAGTTCGATGGAGTGAACAGGACCCTAGCCGTCGACCGCCAAGGTGAAAGGATAGTGCTGGAAGGACAGGGAGTAAAAGAAGCCAAAGTGAGAGCCAAAGCTAACGCTCTGTTGCAACAGCGCACTGGAGGGCTGGAAATCATCTCCCCTGAGGAAGGCGCCCGCGACATGCAGACGCTAAAACAGCTAGAGAGAAGATTGCGCAATCCAGGAAAAGGACCCCGAGAACACCTCAATGTGCTCACAAAGGAGTACTTAGAGCCCTTCGCACTACACATGCGCATGCGCGATGAGACCCCAAAGCCGGAGGAAGTTGAATGGCAAGGGATGGCGCAACGCCTCCAAGCGCGAGCTACTTCAGAAGGCGTCTTCAGGGGGGTAGTGGCAGGTATTTCAGATACGCTACTCCAACGTGATCACTGGGCAGCCTTCCGAGTCGATGCGACGGCTAGCCCCCCAATGGTACATCTGATTCAGGCAGAGGAACGAGACTTTCTGTATCCATTTGGGGAGCGAGCTGAAGGGAACAAGACTACGGAGGAGCTGGAAAGGAGCAAGGCGCGCACCCTGGAAAGCGCGGGCCACAAGCAGATAGTAGAGGACATTCTCTCAGGTCGACTACAAACCGGGGCCGAAGTGGACGTAGAACGCTACCAGTTGCACGACTTAGTGACACTGGCGAAAGGAAAGCTGGCAGCTTCGCAAAAGCTGGTCGCCCTCCTGGAGGGATTAGTCAAGGAGAACACGACACTGGGCGAAACCTTTTGGACAGAAGAGTTGCGCGCCAAGTTGACCGACCAATTGGCAACTGAGTATGACACAGTCATAAGACAGGAGCTCAGGTTCACAGACAAACTCAACGAGCATCTGGAGCCAGCGCCCATACGGCTACATGACGAGTGGGATGGCCGCGCGCCATACGAACGCAGCCGACGAATGAGCCCACAGGAATTGGCAGTGGTGAGAGAGCAGCTGGCAGAGCTACTGGAGTTAGGTATGATCCAACCAAGCGCTTCCCCGTTTGGAGCAGCAGTTATGGTAATCCCAAAGCCAGGCCAGCCGGGAAAGTTCCGCATGGTGATTGACTACCGCCGTCTGAATAGCCTCACAGTGCCTGACAAATACCCGCTCCCCGATATTGGTGAACTACTAGACGACATTGGCAGCAAAGGGTACAGGTATTGGTGCACGTTTGATCTCTGCAGCGGCTTCTACAACGTCCCCATCCTACCAGAGCATGTGGAGCGCACCGCAATGTCAACTCCCCTAGGCAATTACCAATGGCGCGTGATGCCAATGGGGCTGCGCAACGCACCATCAATCTTCCAACGGAACATGCAACGCGTGTTCAGCGACATGCCACAAGTACGCATCTTCGTTGACGATGGGATTATCGGAGGGGCCACGGTAGAAGAGTTATATGTGAATCTGCGCAAGGTACTGAAAAGATTGAAAGATACAAACATGGTGATGAAAAAGTCGAAGCTGCAATTCTTCAAGGAGGAGCTGAAATTTCTGGGACATGTGATATCCAGAGACGGAGTGTCTCCTCAGTTAGAAAAGGTGGAAGCAGTGAAAAGCTGGCCGCGGCCCAAGACCAAGAAAGATTTGCGCGGGTACCTAGGGCTGGTGGGTTACTACACGGCATTCATCTACAATGCTGCTCACATCATGCGACCGCTGCATGATCTGACGAAAGATGATGCCACAGTCCCAAGCACCGACGCCGAGTGGGAAGCCGCACCCGCAGCCCTGCAAGCGTTTGAAGAGCTGAAGGCCAGATTGTGCAGCGCGCCAGTGCTCGCGCTACCAGACTACAAGGCTGCAATGAGCGGGAGAAGCCCGTTTTTGGTTCAGACAGATGCGAGCGAAGCTGCAATGGGGGCAGTACTGATGCAGGATCAGGGAAAAGGATGGCAGCCCATCTGCTTTGCCAGTAAAGCGTTCTCCCCTGCTGAAATCAATTACTCTGTAACCGAGAAGGAGTTGCTGGCGCTAGTGTGGGCTACCACGGAGAAATTTCGCCACTACATCTTGGGGACCACCTATGAGATTCAGGGTGACCACAAGGCCCTAGTGACGCTGATGCATCCAGGGAGGGCCTACAACCGACGCCAAGCGCGATGGGTGGAAATTCTGCAAGAGCAAAATGTGCCACAGATGACATACGTCAAAGGAGCCACACTCACGGTACCAGATGCGCTGTCAAGAAGGCCAGACTACATGGAAGCCATCCCAACGGCGCTCCAAGGTTTGCGCGCTGGGACGACAGAGGACGCGGACCTGCTGAAAGACTTGGAATTAGGAGACACGTTGCACACAGATGATGCACGAGAAGCCTATTTCACAGACAAACAGCGCCCACACTCCATGCCGGGGCTGGAGGTAAGGCTGCCACCACTCCTGACTGATGCGCCTAAGGCCATATCGACAAAGAAACTGCAAAATTCTGTGACGGTAGAGCCGGACCCCACACTCCCAACCGGAGTGATGCCACATGGCAAGGTGCAGGCAGCGCTGGAATTGTGCAGTGGGGGGGCAGGAGTCGAGCATGTGCTGATAAACGACTGCAATGCAGACGTCTGCCGCACGATAGTAGAGCTGGCGTGCGGCATCCTCGCGCCGACACTCGGGCCACAACCACTGCTGCCGACACGGAAGCACAGGGCAACGGCGTGGACAGTCGGCGCACGGGATAATCAGGACTGGCAGATGGACCCGGTGGAGTTTAGACGCTGGGATCGGTTCTACGGGTTCACAGTGGATGCATGTGCAGATGCACAAGGAAAGAATGCACAGCTGCGGCGCTACTGGGCAAATTGTCTGACGCAGGACTGGAGAGGCGAGGTGGTGTGGTGCAACCCCCCCTTCAATCAGAAGGAAGGCCTGCAAGTATCTGAAGTGCTCAAGAAGTTCATGCGCGCGCGCGAGGCAGATCCATCCACCGCCGCGTGCTTCATCTTACCCCACTTTGCAGGAGCAGAATGGGAGCAAACCCTCACCGACATGAGAGATGTGGAATGCGTATACACCTACCCCACAGGTACACCCTTGTTCTATGCGGAGGACGGGGGACGGCCGCCGACCAAGTGGCCTGTACAGGTATGGTGGTGTCCACCGAGGGCCACAACAGAGATGGCACTCCCAGTGACGACCCGATCACNCACCCAAGCCACGCGCACAGCCAGCCCGCTGAGGCGCACACCCACGGTGTCCCCTGCGAGACCGAACACCTCAGCACCCCCTGCAGTCCCAAGGGAGTCTACAAGACACCCAACAGCCACAGAAACGGCCACTCGACCAAGGCTTACAGACTTCCTGCGACAACTGAAGACGGCACAACAGGGAGACCCGAGCTGTGTGAAGTGGACAAAGGAGACACAGCATACGCCCAAAGAGTTCCGAACAGCAGGAGACATGCTGTGGAGAGTAGCAGACGGCAGATATCAATTGGTCATACCTGCCACCCCGCCAGAGTTACGCAACCTAGCCATGCAGGAATGTCACGATGCAGCCATGGCTGGCCATTTTGGNAAGCATAAGACACTAGCGACGGTGAGGCAACGCTTCTGGTGGCCGCACATGGCAGAAGATGTAGCCGAATACTGCAGAACGTGCCCGACATGCCAACGCATCAAGGTGAGCCGGCAACGCCCCGCAGTATCACTACACCAGGCAGAGCTGCCCATACGCAGATGGCAAGAGATCAGTGTGGACTTCGTCACAGGGCTGGCAGCTACGGCCAGAGGGTTCGACGCCATCATGACAGTGACAGACAGAGCTTCGAAGATGGTACACCTGATACCCCTCTTGTTCAAAGGGAGTGATGCGCTGAAAACAGCCCGGTTATTCATCGATCACATATGGCGCCTACATGGTATGCCACAGAAGATCTTCTCTGACCGAGACCCCAGGTTTACATCAGCCTTTTGGAAGGAATTGACACGTTTGACAGGTATGATGTCTGGAATGACAACAGCATGGCACCCACAGGGCAACGGAGCGGCTGAACGCACGAATCAGACCATGGAACAGGTGTTACGCGCTTATGTAAGTGAGCTAGGCACAGATTGGGACTTACACCTGAGCGCGGCAGAATATGCCATCAATAACACCCCCAGCCGCTCCACTGGTGAGAAACCATTTGTCTTGATGTATGGGGAGAGTCCTAGCACCCAACTGGATCTGTTTGTGAGGCAAATGATGGACAGTGAACGGGTGAGTGCAGGACACAGCCCTAAAGCTAAACGCTTTGTGATCGAGTGGCAACGCCTGTTGACGAGCGCCAAGAACAAACTGGAGGCAGCCCAACGACAACAAATGGCAGACTACGCCAGACACAAATCTCGGCCACATCAATACGTGGTGGGGCAGAAAGTGATGTTGTCAACTAAAGCAGTCACCAGTCCTGGAGATCGGGGTACCAAGTGGAAGCTCCGCGGCATGTTTTACGGGCCACTGGAAGTGATCGGCCGCCGACTAGATGCAGCAGGGAATCCCTCGGCCTATCAGTTACAGCTGCCCTTCCAATGGAAAGTGCACAATTGGTTCTCCGAGGACAAGCTCAAGCCATACCTAGCGTCAAACCCTCAGAAATGGCCCCATCGCATAGAGGAGCCCCCGCCGCCTACCGAGCTGGTGGATGGCCGAGAGGAGTATGTGGTCGACAAGATTGTGGGCCACAGAGTGCAGAAAACGACGCGCGGCGTACCTCACATGCAGTGGCTAGTCAGGTGGCGAGGATATGGCCCCGTGTATGACGAATGGCGCTCGGTCGAGGACATCAACACGGGAGGGATGGAATTGGAAGCATGGCGAGACTACGAGAGAGAGCGCCTGCTGCCTCGGGAGGGAGCGGCTGCGCTAGTCCAAGCAGTGCGAGAAGCCTTGCCGTCCCAGTCCAGTGATATGCACCGGCACATTTCCGAATATTGGGAGTCCACAGCGGCAGTCTCCACCCCCTGGAGAGATTACGTAAGCCCTTCAGGATACTTGTGTTGTTCAGCGGGACGGGCAGCGTAGAAAGAGCGGTGAACGACTGCTACCCACAATCCATAGCTGTGTCCATCGACTCCAATCCAGCCTTCAATAGTACACATTGCTGCACAGTCAGGCAGTGGATGGAGATGGAAGGGGGCATGGAGTACTACCAGCCAGGGTATTTTGATATTGTATGGGCATCTCCACCGTGCACTGAGTACAGCAGGGCGAAGACCACGGGTAAACCAGTGAAGTTTCCCCTTCTAGCAGCTCAACCGCACAGAAACCTTCAAGAGGCTGATGACAATGTGCGCGCAGCAAGAGAAGTAATTGACTATCTGAAGCCCAAGTACTGGTTCATTGAGAATCCAGTTGGGTTGTTGGCAACACGTCGTGTAATGGCGGACTTACACGAATACAGGCATACGTGTACTTATTGCCGATACGGCATGCCATATCAGAAGCGGACTCACATATGGACGAATGCAGTACTCCGACATCCTTTGAAGTGTTGTACAACAGCTACACCTTGCAAGGATATGCAGCGACTTGGTAGACACACTGTGACAGCTCAAAGCGGCGATAGCCATCACGCTAAGGGTTCGGGTAGTGGAGAAGCTGTCTATCCCATACCAGCAGGACTGATACACGATCTGATGGACATTGACATCAGTCGTATGCACTCTTCCACCATAGCTGGAGGCATTGCTCTGAGCATGATTGCCTCCATATGGGAGGGAGAGTTGGACCCTACTACTGAGGGTGCAAAATTTGACTTTTATGGACAACTACAAGATCTACCTATAGAATGAACATTCGCTGTGCTGAGGGCGGAGGTGTCAGAGGAGGCAATCTAGTAGCATAAAAGATAATTAGTTAGAAGGGTTTCACTAGACCCCAGTCAGTTTGTTAGTTAGGACTTGATAGAGCTATACTTAGGCGCAGCTCTCGGAGAGAGCTGCCTGTTGTTTGTTTTAAATGTATCAAGCATACGGCACACCGTACCAGTCCTCAGACTGATCTAGCAGGGGACTCTGTCCCCTAACAAGTGGTATCCGAACCTAGTCTGTGAACTGGTAACCGGACCGGCAGTGAAAATCTGCCCTAGGAGTCGCTCGCGAGAGCGATCGAGAAAGAAATGGGGGAAATGGGCGGAGACGACTTCGCGCGCGGGACGGCGCGCGGGATCGAGGCCGCTATGGGGGAGCGCGCCGCGAGGGCGGAGCTGGTGGCTCAGGAGCTGAGCAAGAAGGTGGCGGAGCTGCAAGCGGCACTGGCGGCGGAGCGGGCAGCCAACGACCGGCACACCTCACCAGCACCAGGAGAAATGGGTGCGCAGAGC
>JGI26087J52781_1000044_pt1 | contig 13403 bp, 10 predicted proteins | sample SaaInl33SG_5_DNA_FD_52781 | JGI IMG/M metagenome (IMG submission 52781) | reverse complement strand
CCCAGAGAGCCCATGCCGCGATAGGATTTAAAGCTACGACCTTGGTAAAGGATGACCTCGCCGGGGCTTTCATCGGTGCCGGCAATCATAGACCCAACCATGGCACAAGAGGCCCCTGCCGCAATGGCTTTGGCAAAATCGCCGGAAAACTTAATGCCGCCATCCGCAATGACCGGAATATCATGCGGAAGGGCAGCGCTTGCGCAGTCCATAATCGCCGTCAATTGCGGCACACCCACGCCTGCAACCATCCGCGTTGTGCAGATTGAGCCTGGACCAATACCAACTTTAATCGCATCTGCGCCCGCCTCAATCAAAGTGGTGGTCGCCGCCGCCGTGGCCACATTACCGGCGATGATTTGGGTCTTTCCAGCCACTTCCTTCGCCCGCGCCACCGCCAAAGCCACCCCTTCGGAGTGCCCATGCGCCGTGTCGATCACAACCATATCTGCGCCCGCTTCGATCAGCGCCATCGTGCGCTCAAAACCCGCATCCCCAACGGTACTGGCCGCAGCCACGCGTAGGCGCCCTAAGTCGTCCTTACAGGCACTTGGGTTCAAGACGGCTTGCTCAAGATCTTTTAACGTCAACAGTCCGGTCAATTTGCCTGCACTGTCTGTCACAAGCAGTTTTTCAATCCGCCGCGCCGCCATCAATTGCTTGGCTTCACGCGGATCGGCTGGTTCTTGCAAGATTGCAAGGTTTTCAGTCGACATCATAGCAAAAACCGGTGTTTTGGGATCTGTGGCGAAGCGCATATCGCGGTTGGTCACAATGCCGACAACGCGGCCATCCTGCACCACTGGGAAACCGGTCACGCGGTAACGTTCTTGCAAGGCTTTCGCATCAGCAAGGGTTTGCTCCGGCGTCAGAGTGACGGGGTTATAGACGATCCCACTTTCAAATCGTTTGACCCGCCGGACTTGCCGCGCTTGCTCGTCCAGATCGAGATTGCGGTGGATAACCCCCATGCCGCCCGATTGCGCCATGGCAATCGCCATGCGCGCTTCTGTCACCGTGTCCATGGCCGATGACAGCAGCGGAATGTTCAATCGGATGGATTTTGTGACCTGCGTGCGGGTATCTGCCGTGGAGGGCAAGACCGAAGACTGAGCCGGTACCAACAAAACATCGTCAAAAGTTAAAGCCTCGCGAATCTCCATGGGAGTCCTCCTAGAGCAGGTATCACTTGGCGCTTTCCTATCGCATGGGTTGACGTAAACCGAAAGGGGGTTGGGTAGATTAATGCTCATTCGGGTCATCATGGCACAGCCTCCGGGCTTTTTGTCGGCTAAATGCCGATGCCCGGCTCGTGAATTAACCCGATCTGCCGCGGATTGACCATTTTCAGCCGTTCCCGCTCTTTACCCTTCGCTGAAGCGCAGTAAGTTAAGCGCAAGTTTTTCTTTAAAGGTTCCCCATGACACAAGAGCATCTGGTGCTGTTCACCCCCTCAGGCAAACGTGGACGTTTCGAAACCGGCACACCGATCCTCACCGCAGCCCGGCAATTGGGCGTGGATCTCGACTCGGTTTGCGGCGGTCGCGGCATTTGTTCCAAATGCCAGATCACACCGGGCTATGGAGAATTTTCAAAACACGGGGTCACAGTCGCCGAAGGCGCGCTGTCCGAATGGAATTCGGTTGAGCAGCGCTACAAAGACAAACGCGGCTTGATCGATGGTCGCCGCCTTGGCTGTCAAGCCACGGTTCAGGGCGATATCGTGATTGACGTGCCGCCTGAAAGCCAAGTGCACAAACAAGTGGTTCGCAAACGCGCAGAGGTGCTCGACATTACGCTGAACCCTTCGACACGGATCTACTATGTCGAGGTGGAAGAACCCGATATGCACAACCCATCGGGAGATTTAGAGCGCTTGGTTGCGGCCCTGGAAAGCCAATGGCAACTGCGTAACGTGCAGGCAGATTTCAGCATTCTGCCGCAGATGCAGCCAATTCTTCGCAAGGGCGGTTGGACAGTGACCTGCGCGGTTCACCATGCGGATGCCGGCAGCGACCCGCAGATCATCCATCTGTGGCCGGGGCTCTATGAGGGCACAATCTACGGAATGGCTGTGGATCTTGGATCAACCACAATCGCCGCGCATCTGTGCGATCTGCGCACCGGTGAAGTTGTCGCCTCCTCTGGATTGATGAACCCGCAAATCAGGTTTGGCGAGGATCTGATGAGCCGGGTCAGCTATGCGATGATGAACCCGGGTGGTGATCAGGAAATGACCCGAGCCGTGCGCGACGGTATGGACGCATTGTTCACCCAAATTTCGGCTGAAGCGGAGATTGACAAGAGCTTGATCATGGATGCCGTCTTTGTTTGCAATCCCGTGATGCACCATCTTTTCCTGGGAATAGACCCTTTTGAGCTTGGGCAAGCGCCCTTCGCTTTGGCCACGTCCAACGCCCTGCGCTTATTTGCCCATCAGTTAGACATCAACATCCACCCCAGCGCCCGCGCCTATATCCTGCCCTGCATTGCCGGCCATGTTGGAGCCGATGCGGCCGCGGTTGCTCTGTCAGAAGCGCCAAATCGCTCTGAAGATTTAGTGCTGGTTGTGGATGTTGGAACGAATGCGGAAATTTTACTCGGAAACCGGGACAAGGTGCTGGCCTGCTCCTCCCCCACTGGCCCGGCCTTCGAAGGGGCGCAGATCAGCTCGGGGCAGCGCGCGGCACCAGGGGCCATTGAAAAGGTTGAAATTGATCCGGTGACCAAAGATCCCCGCTTCCGCGTGATCGGATGCGAGCTTTGGTCTGATGAGGAGGGTTTTTGGGAGGCCATTAAAAGCAGTGGCATCACAGGCATTTGCGGCTCAGGCATCATCGAAGCCATTGCCGAAATGCGTATGGCTGGAATTTTGGACCCTTCCGGGCTCATCGGGTCGGCGGAACAAACGGGCACAGAGCGCTGCGTGTTAGACGGGCGCACCCACAGCTATGTGATGTATGACGGCAGCGCCGAAGGCGGGCCAAAAATCACCGTCACAAATCCCGATATCCGCGCCATTCAAATGGCCAAAGCNGCNCTNTATTCCGGCGCGCGGCTCTTGATGGATAAATTTGGCGTGGATAAAGTGGATCGCGTTGTGCTCGCCGGTGCTTTTGGGGCTCATATTTCCCCCAAACACGCGCTGGTTTTGGGAATGATCCCCGATGTCCCCTTTGACCGTGTGACCTCTGCGGGCAATGCTGCGGGATCCGGGGCGCGGATTGCTTTGATTGACACAGCGCAGCGGGCTGAAATCGAGCAAATCGTGCGCCAAATTGAGAAAATTGAAACCGCGATTGAGCCACGGTTTCAGGAGCATTTTGTCAATGCCTCGGCAATTCCCAATTCCGATGATCCATTCACAACGCTGAAATCTGCGGTGCCTTTGCCGGATGTAAATTTCAACACAGGTGGCGGGGATAGTGCCTCNNGCGGGCGGCGGCGCAGAAGGCGCTAAGGGCGNCAATCGCGGCTTGACCCCTTGTCATGAAGCCGCTAGGCATCGGCGCAGCGCGGGTATGGTGAAAAGGTATCACGCGAGCTTCCCAAGCTTAAGTTACGGGTTCAATTCCCGTTACCCGCTCCAAATCTCGGCAAAACTATAGCATGTTCCGTTATACGCGCAGCATTCACCTAGCCAAAGAGCTCGTGGCAGAACTCCAAGCCCTCAACCAATGCATCCACCTCCGCCTTTGTGTTATACATGGCGAAGCTGGCACGACAGGTGGCGCTGACGGCGAGGTGATCCATGAGCGGTTGCGCGCAGTGATGCCCTGCCCGCACCGCGATGCCCTTTTTGTCCAAAACCGTCGAAATATCATGGGCATGGGCGGCACCATCGAGGGTGAAGGAAAAAATTGCGCCTTTGCTGGCGGAATGCCCTTGGACGTTCAACCAGTTGAGCCCATCGAGCCTTTGACGCGCATAGGCGCAGATCGAGGCTTCATGGGCGGCGATCTGTTGCATACCGATCCCCATCATATAGTCCACCGCCACACCAAGCCCGATTTGCTGGACAATGCCAGGTGTTCCGGCCTCAAACATCATCGGAGGGGTATTATAGGTGACCTCTTCGCGGCCGACGTCTCGGATCATATCACCACCGCCCATGAAGGGCCGCATTTCGGCCATGCGTTCGGGTTTGATGTAGATGGCCCCAGAGCCGCTTGGGCCATAAAGCTTGTGGCCTGTGATGGCATAGAAATCACAGCCGATATCCTGCACGTCGACCGCCATATGGACCGCCGCTTGTGATCCATCTACCAAGACCGCAACCCCGCGCGCTTGGGCCGCTTGGGTGATGGTTTTCACATCCACCACCGTGCCCAATACATTTGACATTTGGGTAATGGCCACGAGCTTTGTCTTGGGTCCAATGGCGGCAATAACGGCCTCGGGATCCAAATCACCGTTGATATCCACATCGACCCAAGTCAGTTTCACACCCATCCGCTCACGCAGAAAATGCCATGGGATAATATTGGCGTGATGCTCCATAATGGACAGCACGATCTCATCTCCGGCCTCGAAGCGCGGCATGGCCCAGCCATAGGCCACCAGATTGATGCCTTCGGTGGTGCCTGAATTGAGCACGATATGCTCTTCTGACGCTGCATTTAGAAACCGCGCCAGCTTACCGCGGACGGCTTCATATTTGTCCGTTGCCAAGTTGGACAGATAGTGCAGCCCTCTATGCACATTGGCATATTCAGAGCTATAAGCCTGGGTGACAGCATCGATCACCACTTGGGGTTTTTGCGCCGAGGCGCCATTGTCGAGATAAACCAATGGCTTATTGTTCACCTGTCGCGACAGGATCGGAAAATCAGCACGAATACGGGATAGATCAAAACTCATAGCGCCACCTGTCCCGGAGCAAATCCGAGGAATACCAAAAGAAATGCACCGCCCAGAGACAGCGCAACCAAACCGAGAACAAAGCAGAGGGCTGCTTTGAACATGGACCCCAAGTCAAGCCAAGCATTGATCAAACCAAATANGATCCAAAACATCAAAACTGTCGCGAATAGGCCAACAGTCCCGGCGATGGTCACAGAAATCACCANCAAAGCCGTTTGCACAATGTGCAGCAATATTTGCAGCACCTGGATCCAGGCAAATACCAATATCCCATCGGCAAACCGCCCNGTTTGACTGAAAGCTCGAGAGATCAGCCAAATACAGCACACNANCCCCAGGGTGCCGCCCCCCATGATCGCAGTCAAAGACCATGGAGAAAGCGGCGCAACGCCCGGCAGGACCGTNACGCCCTGAAAGCCGGNCAGGGTGAACATCAAGAGCACCGCGCCGATGATAACAAGCGCAAAAGCGCTAAAGGCCGNGCTGAGNTTGAGGCGCAGATCAACCAATACCTGCCCCGCTTCCGTTGGGTTGGTCAGACTTAGCCTCAAAAGCACAAGGATCAGGTTCATTGTTCTGCCTCAATAAGGGAGTTGATTAAGATCCACAGGAAAATCATCAGCCACATCACGCCCACGGCCGTATTGGCCGGCCCCGGACCGATGAAGCCCTTGACCATCCCAGCCAATACCACCGCAGGGCTGCTGGCCAACAGAGACCAAAACAGCGCCAATCGAGCGGANTAGAAATCNGCCTTCGCCCCGAAGGCACGGGTCACCAGACGCAGGAGCGCCGCCAAACCATAGGCCAGCAGNGGCAGGACAAAGATCAAACCCACCGCNTCATGCTGGATCGTATCGGTCAGCGTTCCGCCGGTCTCATGCGCCTGCCGGGCGCGGTAGGGCCATTGCGACATAAACAACAAAAGACAAGAGCCCATGAGCATCGCCAAAGCCCGATCCTCACGCACGCCCATAGCCATGAGCCGCGCCATAACGCGCCTTGGGCGCCGGTGCGCCTCCACAATATCCCGCGTCACAGCCATGCGCGCTACCGGGCCGACAGGGTTTCTGTCAAATGGTCGAGAATGTCCTGCGCCAAGTCTTCATCCTCAATTTCTTCAATCGCTTCGGCCACAAAAGATAGGGTCAAAAGATCCACAGCTTTGGCCTCCGGCACCCCGCGCGAGCGCAGATAGAACAAAGCTTGCGCGTCAATCGCCCCGGAGGTGGACCCGTGCGANCAGGCCACGTCATCGGCATAGATTTCAAGCTCTGGTTTGGCCAAAAACTGGCTGTCATCATCCAACAACAAGGATTGGCTGATCTGATAGCCATCGGTTTTTTGTGCACCGGCTTTGACCAAGATTTTACCTTGNAACACCCCTACGGCACCATTGCGCAAGACCTTCTTGAACACCTGGCGGCTTTCACAATTCACCGCATCATGGGTGATGAACACCGTATCATCGTGATGAAAATCGCCATCCCCCAAACAGGCCCCGGCCACAGACACAGAGGCGTCATCGCCCAACAGCTGCAAGACGCATTCGTTGCGAGTCAATTGACCACCTGCCGTGAGGGTAAAGGATTTAAAACNNGCCTNTGCGCCAATCCTGGCGAAGATATGCGTCAGCATGTGGCGCTCATTGCCGTCTTGCACACGAATATGATGGAAGCGGCCTCCATCAGCCACATCAACTTCCAANACAATATTGGAGCGCGCACCATATTGCCCGGTTTCAATCAGGGTGACCTCTGCGCCAGCGGCCACTTTGATCACATGGTGAATAATCGCATCACTTTGGCCCGATGAGGTGGCATGGATATGGATGGGTGCCTCGACGGCACCGGTGACATTGACCAGCAGCCCATCGCGCGCAACAGCGGTGTTCACAGCGGCCAAACTCCGTTTGACCGGATTTTGTCCTGCCTCTTCCAAGCGCCCGTAAACATCGCGCGCCCAATGCAGATCTAGAATGGAGGCAGAAGCCAAGCTCTCGAGCGTGCACTGCGCCGCGTTTGGCAGCGCTGCCGCTTGAATTTTTCCATCTTCAAACGTCACTGAAATGGTGTTTCGCTGATCGAAAAGACCCAAGCTGCTGCGCAGAGACGCTTGCAGCGTGACATCAGCTTGAACAAAGGCATCCGGGCGGGTGTACTTCCAATATTCATCCCGCCGTTGCGGCAACCCGGCCGCCTGCGCCCGATCAGAGGCCGTCANCCGCGCCTCTTTGGCCCAAGCGCCTGAGCCGTCAATGAGATCCGCATCGCGCANTGCGCGGGTGGGCAAGGTCTNTTGTGAAGATGCGGCCATTAGGCGATCTCCTCCAAAAGGTCCGCATAGCCNTTGTTTTCAACTTCCAACGCCAGCTCAGGCCCGCCTGTTTTGATGATGCGGCCATTGGCCATGATATGCACCACATCTGGTTTGATATGGTCCAAAAGCCTTTGATAATGGGTGATAACAAGGAAGGTGCGCTTACCATCGCGCAAAGCGTTCACGCCCTGGGCCACAAGTTTCATCGCATCTACATCAAGGCCGCTGTCTGTTTCATCCAAAATACACATTTTGGGCTCAAGCATTGCCATTTGCAATATTTCGTTNCGTTTCTTTTCGCCACCGGAAAANCCCACATTTACGGGACGTTTGAGCATGTCNGCGTCAATTTTCAGATCNTTGGCCTTGGCCCGCACGACTTTCAAGAATTCGCCTGCGCTCATTTCCTCTTCACCNCGCAATTTGCGCTGGGCATTCACAGCGGTGCGCAAAAAAGTCATATTCCCCACGCCGGGGATCTCAACAGGATATTGGAAGGCNAGGAATAGACCGGCTGCCGCGCGTTCTTCGGCCTCCATATCCAANATATCCACACCCTCCAGCTGTGCAGAGCCGTCNGTGACTTCATAGCCGTCTTTGCCGGACAGCACGTAGGAGAGGGTCGATTTGCCNGATCCATTCGGGCCCATNATCGCATGCACTTTGCCAGGCTCCAAGGACAGGTTCACACCCTTCAAGATCTGCTTATCTTCTTCTTCAAGTTTAACGTGTAGATTTTTGATATTTAGCATTTTATATTCCCGCGAGCCTTTGCGGCCCTCATGAGTTTAGGCGCAGATCGCGCCGATGTTATTATCCGACTGACCCTTCAAGCGAAATCGCCACCAGCGCCTGCGCTTCCATGGCAAATTCCATGGGCAGAGCTTGCAGCACTTCCTTGCAAAACCCATTGACCACGAGCGCCACGGCNTCCTCTTCATCCATACCGCGTGAGCGGCAATAAAAGAGCTGGTCATCATCAACTTTNGAAGTGGTCGCCTCATGCTCAACCCGAGAGGAGTTATTTTTCACCTCGATATAGGGCACCGTATGCGCACCGCATTTATCCCCAATCAAAAGACTGTCGCATTGGGTATAGTTGCGGCTATTTTTGGCCTTCGGATGCATGGAGACCAAGCCACGGTAGGTATTTTGCGCCCTGCCCGCGCTGATGCCTTTTGAGACAATCCGAGACTTGGTATTTTTGCCCAAATGCACCATTTTCGTGCCGGTATCGGCTTGTTGCATATTGTTGGCAATGGCGATGGAATAAAATTCCCCCTGGCTGTCATCGCCGCGCAATACGCAAGAGGGATATTTCCATGTCACTGCAGAACCGGTTTCCACTTGGGTCCACATCACCTTTGAGCGATGGCCGCGGCAATCGGCGCGTTTGGTTACGAAATTATAAATCCCGCCCTTGCCGTTCTCATCGCCGGGAAACCAGTTTTGCACTGTAGAATATTTGATTTCTGCGTCATCGAGCAGCACCAATTCCACCACGGCCGCGTGCAACTGTGCCACATCGCGCTGCGGTGCTGTGCAGCCTTCAAGGTAGCTGACGTAAGACTCTTTATCAGCGATGATCAAAGTGCGCTCAAATTGCCCTGTATTTTCCGCATTGATGCGAAAATAGGTCGACAATTCCATAGGGCAGCGCACCCCCGGCGGGATATAGACGAAAGACCCATCGGAAAAGACGGCTGAATTGAGCGTGGCGTAGTAATTGTCCGAGACGGGCACGACAGAGCCGAGATACTGACGCACGAGCTCTGGATGCTCACGAATGGCTTCAGAGATCGAACAGAAGATCACCCCCGCCTTGCGCAGCTCAGCTTGAAAGGTTGTGCCGACCGATACGCTGTCAAACACCGCATCAACAGCAACCCGGCGTTCCCCTTCGGGAGCCTCGACACCCGCCAGAAGAGCCTGCTCTTTCAGCGGAATTCCCAGCTTTTTATAAGTTTCCAAAAGTTTAGGATCGACGTCATCCAAGGATTTTGGTTTTTCTTCCATGCTTTTGGGCCGGGCATAGTAATATTGGTCTTGAAAATCGATTGTCGGATAATCGACCATGGCCCAATCTGGCTCTTTCAGTTCCAGCCACCGGCGGTAGGCCGCCAAGCGCCAATCCAGCATCCATTCCGGTTCGTCGTTTTTGGATGAGATCAAGCGAACGATATCCTCGGAAAGACCCTTGGGCGCATATTCCATCTCGATTTCTGTATTCCACCCATATTTATAGGTGCCAGAGAGAGCTTTGACCGCCTCAACTGTTTCGGCATCCACACCGTCTTTGACCTGAACATCATCCATCGCCATCATATTCCCTATCTGGCCGCCTTGCGTGCCAAAAACCGCTCATATGCAGCCAGCCAAACCTTGGCGAACTGCTGAACTTCATCTTCTGTGGTCTCAAGTCCAAGCGATACGCGGATCGCTGAACTGGCTACGTCTTCATCATATCCCATCGCCCGCAGAACGCGGCTGGCCTTGACCTTGCCTGACGAGCAAGCCGAGCCGGCCGATACTGCAAATCCCGCAAGGTCCATTTGCATGACCTGCGTCTCGCCTTTCCATCCGGGGGCTGCAAAGCAGGCGGTGTTGGGCAGGCGTGGCGAGTCAGTCCCAACTAAAATAAGGGGTTTTCCGCTGGCTTCCAGTGTCTTTTCTAGAATATTTCTAAGTTTCTCGATTGTCGCCCATTTTCCGGCACTTAAATCGCGGGCACTGGCCTCTGCTGCGGCGCCAAAACCGGCAATACCGATGATATTTTCCGTGCCAGCGCGCCGGCCCATTTCCTGACCACCGCCCAGGACCTGCGCGGCCACCTCCACCCCGGGTTTCAACAATAAGCACCCAACACCTTTTGGCCCGCCCAGCTTATGGGCCGAGGCACAGGCCATGTCAGCCCCACTCCAAGAAAATGCTAAGGGGAGCTTGCCAAAGCCCTGGGTCATATCGCAAAACCCCAATCCCTCTGGCAGGGTTTGCACAATGCCTGTTTCCGAATTGGCCAGTTGGAGCGCGGTCCCTGCGGGTTGCGCAACACAGACCTGACCGGTCTTTAGCGGCAAATCGGCCTGCACCCAAGCGGCGACGGCATCATGTTCTATGTCGCCCGCATGAAAGCCGCGATCCTTCAGGGCCAAAGCGGCAGCCTCAGTCGCGCTGCCGGTAAACACAATGTCATGGGCGCCGACGCCAAAGGCCTCAGAAATTTGTCCACGGGCTTTTTCCACAATGGCTTTGGCCGCGCGCCCCTCGGAATGGACAGACGAGGGGTTGCCCAGGGCATCCATCGCAGCAATCATCGCCGCCCGTGCCTCAGGACGCAGTGGGCTTGTGGCGTTGTGATCAAGATAGACCCGCTGCATCACTCATCAACCACTTCAAAAAGGTTCGGCACAGCCGGGCATGGTGACAGCGTGTTGGCAACCACATCGGACAGACGCGTCTGGTGCAGATAGACATAAACCTGCGCGCTTAATCCCTCCCAAAGGCGATTGGTCACGCTCTGCGCGCGGCTGCCGGACACACCGCCAGACGCACCAGCCCCGGTTTGCAGGGCATCCACCGTTTCATCTACCGCTTCAAGAATTTCAACCACCCGAATATCATGGGCCGGACGCGCCAAACGGTATCCCCCGTTTGGACCGCGCACAGAGACAACCAAGTTCCCCCGGCGCAATTTGACAAAGAGCTGCTCAAGATAGGGCAGTGAAATATTTTGCCGGCGCGATATATCGGCCAATGACGCCAGCTCGCCGGCCTCCAAAAAAGCCAAATCCGCCAAGGCCACCATCCCATACCGCCCTTTTGTCGAAAGTTTCATGTCAAATCACACTTTCATGGGGCTTGTCATGCCCATTTCGCTCAAATTAATTGACCTAGGCCGCTCGGTTGCGTAACCCACGTCATACAGCGGCGCGCCGCATTTGATTTAGAATGGTTCTAATCTTAGACTGACCGCAGGTCAAGCCAGAGTAGAGCCAAAACACACCAAAGGAACGATATGCCCGAAGTGATATTTCCAGGCCCAGAAGGCCGCCTCGAAGGCCGTTACCACCCGCAAAAATCCAAAGACGCCCCCATCGCCATTGTGTTGCACCCGCATCCGCAATTTGGCGGCACTATGAATAATAAAGTGGTCTATAATCTGCATTATGCGTTTTACAACATGGGCTTTACAGTCTTGCGGTTCAACTTCCGGGGTGTCGGTCGATCACAAGGCGAATATGATCTTGGTGTTGGCGAGCTAAGCGATGCGGCCTCTGCATTGGATTATTTGCAGTCGATGAACACCAATGCGAAACATTGCTGGGTCGCCGGGTTCAGCTTTGGCGCCTGGATCGGGATGCANTTGTTGATGCGNCGCCCAGAAATAACCGGTTTTATCAGCGTAAGCCCGCCGGCCAATATGTATGACTTCAGTTTCCTCGCCCCCTGCCCCTCATCCGGCTTGATGATCAATGGCCTGGCCGATCGCGTCGCCCCGCCGGCCGATACAGTCTCCTTGGTCAGCAAACTGCATGAGCAAAAAGGGATCACCATTACCCATGAGCAAGTCGAGGGCGCTGGGCATTTCTTTGAAGATCCCCATATGGACCCAATGATCGAAACAGTGCAGACCTATGTCAAACGCCGGTTGACAGAAAATACGCGGTAAATCCGCCCCCTCTGGCCTGCTGTCTTGAGCGGGCCAGAGCACAGCGGTTGCTTTGCCAAAATATGCCCTATTGACGATGCGTAGGGCTCCGCGATAACAGGGATTTGCAACCGGTTGCAAAACCATTTGAAAGGTCGGAATATGGGTAAAATAGGCATCGGAGTTATCGGTGGCGGATATATGGGAAAAGCCCATTCCGTTGCCTTTGCAGCTGTTGCAAGTGTCTTTGACACGGCCTTACGCCCAGAGCTTATCTCAATCTGTGCTAGCAGCCCCGAAAGCGCAGAGCGCTATCGCAAGGCCTATGGTTTTGAAAAGGCCACCCATGACTGGCGCGAATTGGTGGCCGATCCCGCCGTTGAAGCGGTTGTCATCGCCTCACCACAAGCGACCCATCATGACATTGCCATTGCGGCCTTCGCTTTGGGAAAGCCGGTTTTATGTGAAAAGCCATTGGGTGTGTCTTTGGAGCAAAGCCGCGCCATGGTGGCGGCCGCCGCGGCGGCCGGCGTGGTCAATATGGTGGGGTTCAACTACATCCGAACCCCGGCCAGCCAGCAAATCCGCAAGTTTGTGGCTGAGGGTCGCATTGGCCAGATCACCTGGTTTCGCGGCGAGATGACCGAAGATTTCTTTGCAGATCCCGAGATTGGCGGTTGGCGCGCCCAGGGGGACGCCAATGGCACGATGGGCGATTTGGCCCCACATATGATCAATGCAGCGCGCGCCTTAATGGGGCCCATTGAGCGCTTGAGCGCCTCGGTGGAGACCGTCCACAAGATCCGCGCCGGCACGCCGGTCACCAATGACGATCACGCGCAAATGATGTGCCAATTTGCCAGTGGTGCGCAGGGGCATTTGTATTTCAGCCGTGTCGCGACTGGGCGAAAAATGGGCTATGCCTATGAAATTCATGGCACAAAAGGCCATATTCGCTTTGATCAAGAAGATCAAAACGCCTTTTGGCTCTATACCACCGAAGGCCCCGAAGAAGAGCGCGGCTTTCGCAAAATCCTAACCGGTCCGGCCCATCCAGACTATCTGCCCTTCTGCCAGGGGCCTGGCCATGGCACGGGCTATCAGGACCAAATCATCATTGAGGCCAAGGATTTTCTGACCGCAATCGCAGAGAACCGCTCGATATGGCCAACCTTCGAAGAGGGTATGGAAGTCAATCGCATCGTCACCGCCGCCCTCTCCTCCAGCGCCAAACAGGCCTGGGTGAACGTGGCGGATTATTAAGTTAAGAGGCAATCTAATGATCAAAATAGGTAATGCGCCCTGCTCATGGGGTGTGGAATTCGCCGATGACCCGCGCAATCCCGATTGGCGCCGCGTGCTCAAAGAGAACGCTGAGGCGGGCTTTACCGGCATCGAGCTTGGCCCTGTCGGCTATATGCCCGAAGATCCCGCCGTTTTGGCCGAGGCCTTGGCAGAATATAACCAAGAGTTGATCGGTGGCGTGATTTTCCGTGCTTTTCATGATCCGGACGCTTGGGAGGATGTCATGGATGGCTCAATCCGCACCTGCAAAGCGCTTGCGGCCCATGGT
>JGI26087J52781_1000035_pt1 | contig 14083 bp, 15 predicted proteins | sample SaaInl33SG_5_DNA_FD_52781 | JGI IMG/M metagenome (IMG submission 52781) | reverse complement strand
AAAAATATTTGATTTTTCCCACTTGTGGCAACGAAAAAAATCGATAGACTGCGCGCATTCATCACACGACTTTAGGAGTAGATTGCCGTGTTAGACACCGTCATGCTTGGGCTTGGATTCGCTGGAGGACTCATTTACCTCGCCGCGTATTTTAGCTTGACGCGCGGATGGGTCAGCGGCACTAGCTATCTCTTTCACGGAACGTCTGTATTCAGCTGCATCATGATCGCAGCATCCAGCGCGTATTCACAAGCGTGGCCATCGGCAGTGATGAATGTCATTTTCATCATCGTNGGTGCGGTATTCATGGCCAAAAAGGCCATTGATGATCGTCGATCNTATCCTGCAACTGTGGTTGATGCGNCAGAGCTCTCGTATCAGNCTGACGAGCCTCAACTCACNGCAGCCGCATAATCAAGTTGACCGAATAGTGAATGGAGTGATCACCATGATCACTCCATCTCATCGNCAGGNCTCATGTCCTAGCATTTCACAGGGGAACACTCTTCTATAACAATCGGTTNTTTGCATATTTTTTCTTGCACCTCCAACAAAAATCACTACACTTCGCGCTACTTGAGCTGATAACACGAGGATTTATGCTCTTTTAATCGCGCGGTACCTTCGGAGAGACGAATGTGTCGCATGTCGTATACATTCAATCAGATCCAGGGGGTATCACCTGAATTGAGCACAACCTTGACTGCGGTTGCCACGCAAAATTGGCCACAACACGACCAGATCGAAGATCGCGATCAATCACTTGATCACTTCATCTCCAAAGACGGCGAAATTTTTGCCGGCACACACCTGATTATTGACCTCTGGGGCGCGAAAGATCTCGATTGCCTTGAGCGAATGGAAGCCGCCATGCGCGCCTGTGTCGACGAGTGTAACGCGACACTGTTACACATCCATCTCCACCACTTCACACCCAATGGTGGCATCAGCGGTGTTGCTGTCTTGGCAGAGTCGCATATCTCTGTTCATACTTGGCCTGAAAAAGACTACGCAGCCTTCGATGTCTTTATGTGTGGAGACTCCAATCCGCATCGAGCGATTGAAATTCTCGGTCGATATTTCCGCCCCACCCGGTCGGAATACGTTGAAGAGCGTCGCGGTAAAATCCGGTGACTCGTTACCAAGAGACTCTGTATTCGGAGTGGGGTCAAAATTTCCAACAGGGGAAAACCCTGTTTGAAGCTGAAACTGATCATCAACACCTGATTATTTTTGACAACCCCCGATTCGGACGCGTGATGGCTCTCGACGGAGTGATCCAAACGACCGAAGCCGACGAGTTCGTGTACCACGAGATGATGGTCCATGTACCAATGAATACGCATGCTCTGCCGAAGCGTGTGTTGATCATCGGCGGCGGTGATGGAGGAATTCTTCGCGAAGTCCTCAAACACTCGACCGTCGAATCTGTTACACAAGTGGAAATTGATCGCGCTGTCGTCGACATGTGCGTGGAGTTTTTCCCCAATCATTCTCAAGGCGCCTTTGACGATCCACGCTTGAACCTAGTGATCGATGATGGAGCCGCTTTCATCGCCTCCAACACGGCGACCTATGATGTCATTATCACCGATTCCACAGATCCCATTGGGCCCGGCGAAGTGCTTTTTGAGTCAACCTTTTATCAGGGTTGCGCTAATGCCCTCACTGCCGACGGTATTTTAGTNACGCAAAACGGTGTGCCTTACATGCAAGGGGACGAAGTTACTAACACCTATCGGCGCTGGAGATCCTATTTCGCCACTCGGTCGTTTTACTTAACGCCTGTGCCGACCTATGCAGGCGGTGCGATGGCCATGGGCTTTGCGAGCAAAAGCAACATCAACTCCCCTGATCATGCAACCTTGCTGCATCGCACTGAACAGCTCAACGCATTAAAATACTACACGCCCGAGGTTCATCTCGGTGCATTCGGACTTCCAAAGTATGTCCAAGATCTCATGATCGATTAATGCCCAATCGAGGCGAGCTGTTGCGACAGTCGCATACCCGCCTCCCTCGGCAATTCAATCCTGACGCTTTTTTGCTTTGACTTCAGCCCACTCACCAGTTGCACACCGCTCCTCGTGGTATCAACGGCCTCTGCGATGGCAGCGATGATGGTCTGATTCGCCCTGCCTTCAATCGGTGGTGCTTTGACAAATAACTTCAAGCGGTCATTCAATANCCCATCGGCNCGCGTTTCTCGCGCACCCGAGCGAATGGCCAGTTGCACTAGCCACCCTTCGTGTTTCCAAATCAGCCAAACAGGTAACTCATCGCCATTTTTGTGCAAAGCAAAAAACTCCTTTATGATGCGCGGCCTCAGGGAGAATTGTATGTTACGAACACTCATGACAGGCAAGCTGCATCGTGTCACAACGACCGCAGCGGAGATTGATTACATTGGATCCTGCGCGATCGATCAAAATCTGATGGATGCCGCCGGCATCCTACCCAACGAGCAGATTCATTTGTGGAATGTCAACAACGGTGAACGACTAGTCACTTATGCCATTGAAGCACCGCGTGGCTCGGGCATTATCTCAGTCAACGGNTCAGCCGCTCATCGGGCTCGCGTCGGTGATATTTTAATTTTGGCTGCATTCGGTCAATTGACTGAAACCGAAGCACATCACCATCAGCCGAAAGTCGTTTTCGTGAACCAACACAACCAGATCATTACCGCCGATGAGGCACGAAAGCTAGGTGTTGTGACTGACCCTGTTCCGAATTCGTGACAAGGTCCACCACACCACACCGATCACGACGGGCGCCAAACCGGCCTTCACCCAATCTTTAAATGCAGGCTCGACAAAGGGCTCAAGTGTCGGTGAGATCAAACCCACTGCATAATAGGCAATAGCAACGGTTGATAACCCTTCAACAGCCGACTGCAATCGGATTTGCCGCTCGGCGCTCTTATCCAGGTTAGCCAATAAATCTCGCGTCTGACTTTGCAGATTCAACTGTAACTGGGTGCGCAACAACTGGGCGCGTTCATCAATCTGTTCGGCGAGTTCCGACCGCCGACGGAGCACGGTTTCAGCGGTCGACACGGCAGGTGTCAAACGACGCTTCAAGAAGTGACGGATGCCAACATATCCATCCAAACCATGAGCCTTGAGCTGATCAAGTCGTTGAAACACCAATTCATGGTAGGCCTGGTTCGCCCCAATCCGCCACGCGAGCTTTTCCCAGACGGCATGCAATTCACTTTCTTGGGCTGACAGCGAAGCGAGTGTCTTCATCATCGCGTCATGGTCGAGCGTCTCAGTGATCTCTTTCGGAAGATGATTGGCGACACGCTGCAAGATCGGATGAACAGCCCGGATTCGATCCATTCCCATCACGGCAAGCGTTCGATAGGTTTCAATTTCCAGAATCATTTGCAACAGTCGCCCTGCCGCTTCATCCCCTGGATCTTTCTTAAACGCGACCGTCCACGAGGTAAATCCTGCGTTATCTTCGGTAAAATTACTCCCAGCCACAACCTCACCACCGCGCAAGGTGCTCACTGCCTCAACGTCTGCTGGCATTTGACCGCCGACCGACGACGAGACTCTCGCCAGAACAAGAACATCTTGTGGTGATCGGTCAATCCATTGTGAATCGGCAACTTCAGTAAATTGCAAACCTTCCGGAACAACCTGCGTAATCGCAACAAACTCTGTGTGGCGCTCAACGCGAACCCAGGAATCCACCCCTGGACGCTCCCAATGGCCCTGGAAGTCGTCAGGGAAATCCTTGATTTTTACTCTGAGCCAGGCTCGCACTTCGTCCCGTGATGTTGGGGATACGCGGATACACAGATGCACCAACCGACAGGTGGCACTCAGAATCGGAAAAGGACGGGCGTGAAGTTCTCGGTTAGCTTCAAGACGAATGCGATGGGGGTTTTTCTGCACGACTAAATATCAAAACAGTGAAATACAGCCAGTCAAAAAACTACACAAACCGACAAATAACAAAAAACGCATTCCAAACCTCCTGATCCATACACGTTGGGCAGAATTAAAACACAGATCTCATCAGGATGCTGTGTCACCCGTTAAGAATTGATTCTGTCGATAAGTCAACCAAACCACCAACGTCACCAACATAGCTCCAACACCATTGAGCAGTAGATCCAAGGGCACATAACAAAGCACAGCACCCGTCACCAGAAGCGGCCAATGCCAAAGGGCCAAGGGACCCTCGGCAAATCGCGCAATCACAGCGTTGGTGGCGTAGAGTCCAAACACAGCAAAGAAGCCAATCTGGCACATCTCCAAAAAGGTCCCATTGATGAGCGGCGTATACGCAAACAGCAGCGGCATCACGTAGAGACCCTTGGCAGCCTTCCAAGCCTGAAACCCAGTCGCCATCGGTGGTGATTTAGCAATCCCGGCCGCCGTAAAGGCAGCAAGGCACACCGGTGGCGTGACGTTACTGTCCTGACTTAACCAGAAAATAATCAGATGCGCGACCAGCAAAAATCCCATCAGAGTTTCGGCCTCAACCAGCATCGGACGCACTGTCATCGCCACTTCAAAAGGCATCGCCGACATCAGACTCGCGGCTTCTTCCAAGGTCATACCAACCATGACTTTGGCTGCATGCGGACTGTCAACTAACATGAACATCGCGGCTTGCGCAGGATCGGTCAAACCATGAATCAGTTTCTCGATAATGATGGTATCGGACAGAATACCCGCCAACGCTGGCGCGCACAGAATGGCTAAAATGATGTAGGCAGCGGTGACTGGCAACCCCATTCCCAAGACGAGCGACGCCAAGCCAATCAGGAGAATGGCAATGACCAATGAACCCTGAGACCACTGCGCAATCATGAGCGAAAAACCATTCCCAATACCACTGGTCACAATGGCGTTATTAATCACACCGATTGATACCATCAAGACTGCGGTTAAAATTCCACCGCGCATACCCAACAAACACGCGTCAATGATGCGCTTCAAGTTCATCACATTCGTTTGCAAGTCCTCGGTACCCGTCCATTGCCCGATCAACCAGGCAATCCATGACACCAAGATCAACACTGCGATCGCCGCAGACGCTGCGAAAGATGGTGTCACGCCAGACATCAGAAAATAAATCATGACTGAAAGAGGGATCACAAAGGTGAGAGCGCCCGCGATGATTTTGGTTCGACTCACAGTCATGTCGATCCCCTCACCAACACGATGCTTCACCGCCTCAATCCGNACCACAAAAGCAACTGACAAGAAATACAACAAAGCCGGAATCACCGAGACGGCAACGATGGTTGAATAGGGAATGGATGTGTAACTGGCCATCACGAAAGCGCCGGCGCCCATGATCGGCGGCATCAGCTGCCCACCAGTCGATGCCGCCGCCTCCACACCGGCTGCGAACCGACCGCGGAATCCACTGGATTTCATCAGAGGAATGGTAATCACCCCAGTTGACGCTGTGTTGGCAACCGCAGATCCGCTAATGGTACCGGTCAGCGCGGACGACAACACNGCCACAAAAGCCGCGCCACCGCGCACGCGCCCAGCAACCACTTTGGATAATTCAATGACAAAATCACTGGCGCCCGAGATCACCAGAAACCCACCGAAAATCATGAACAAAGTGATATTGGATGACGAAATCGTCGCGAGAATGCCAAACAGCCCTTCATCGTTGAAGATGGTTCGAAATAACACATCATCGAGGGGCAGACTGGCTGTTCGAAACACGCCAGGAAGGGATTCTCCAAGGAACAAAATGTAACAAACAGAGAAGATGATCAGCGCCGGAATCACCCAACCGGAGACCCGCCGGGAGAAATCGATCGCAGCAACGATCAGAAGACCACCAGCAAACCAATCCCAGAGACTAAATTGCCATGACTGGCCAGTCACTGAAAGCGTGTCGGCATAAATTCTCGACTCAGAAGCGATCACCCAACACGCAGCCCAAGCGACCATGAGCCCAAACGCCAAATCAAAAGCCAATGACTGACGTCCGAATAATCGTGCAGGAAAAATGACGCTGGCTAAGACCGCAAAACCCGCGAAATGGATCGCATTTTGCCAGAGAGCGGATTCATTAATGAGAAGATTCGTGGCCACATGCCAAAACGCAAAGACCACCGCAAACGCAATAAAAACCCATTGCACCCAAGTCTTTGGGGTCGTTTCCTGCCCAAGCGACAACCAGTCATCGCGATTGGCGATCACAGGCTTAACGGAACACTCTGATGAACTCATGGGTCGATGAAAGCCCTAAGGCTGGATATCCAGCCTTAGGAATCAATCATTATTTGCTGATCAAGTGTGAAGGAACGGTTAAGCCCACTTCTTGATAATACTTCGCCGCACCTGGATGAAGAGGTACCGGTAATCCGGCCATTGCCTTTTCAATTGCCATCGCTTTTGTTGCTGGATGAATCGCCTGCAAAAATGGCAGATTTTCATACATCGTCTTGGTCAATAGATAGACGTGGTTGTCATCAACATTTGCGTTAACCGCCAAAAAGTTAGGCTGGGCAACAGTATTAATGTCTTTCGACTGTCCGGGGTAGGTTCCGGCCTTAATGGTATAAGGGGTCCAAAGCATCCGACCACCGTCAAGCTTCTTCGCCTCATCAGCGGTCACATCAAGAATTGTGAATTTTCCCTCATTACCGGCCATGAGCTTGGTAATTGCCCCTGTTGGTGGTCCTGAGGGAATGCCTGCAGCAACGATTTGCCCGTTCGCCAGAGCATCTGCCGTCGGACCATAGCCGCCATAAACCAGTGAGAAGTCTGATTCGATATCGATTCCGAGTCCCGACATCAAGACCTTGTTGGATCCGAGCGTTCCTGAGTTCTTCGCACCCATACCCGCGCCCTGGCCTTTCAACGCAAGCATGTCAGACACAGTNCCGGTCTTGACCGCTGAATTAGCGACCACANACTGTTCCACGTTTTGCCACAGCATCGTCACAGAACGCAGATTCTTCTGTGGGTCAGAGATTGGACCGGTGCCGGTGGCCGCATAGGATCCATAGAGGCCTTGCAAGATCGCAAAATCTGCNGTTCCTGCACCCATCGCCTGAACGTTGGCACCAGAACCCGCAGAGTTCACCGCAGTCAGACTAAATTTCTGTTTTGGTAATAATTTCACCTTAGACAGGGTGGCAATCGCGGTTCCTACCGGGTGGTACGTACCTCCTGTTGAAGCAGTATTCAGNACATAGTCTTTTGCATCGGCAACAGCCAAACCAGAGACAGTTAACGATCCAGCCAGCAGACCTGCCGACAGGGTGAGTAATGAACGACGTTTCATCTTTTGGACTCCGTAGTTATTTTTTCTAATGTCTTTCGAGTAGGTCATCCTAACCTTAGGCGTTGATCGAGCGAATGGCTCCTCCATCAACACGGATCTGACTTCCCGTAATGTAACCTGCTTGTTCGCTGGCCAAAAACGTCAGTACAGAACCAAACTCCCGAGCTTGTCCGTAACGCCCGGTCGGGATCGTCGCAATCGAATTNGCTCGCGCTTGCTCTTCNGTAATTCCAAGGCTCTTCGCTGTCGCGGCATCAATTGCTTGAGTCCGTGGGGTCTCAANACGTCCCGGCAACACCATNTTACAGGTTACACCGTNAGATGCGACCTGTTCNGACAATGTTTTCACATAGCCNCCAACTGCGGAGCGCAATGTGTTCGAGACCGCAAGTTTTGGTATGGGAACGACAATTCCTGACGAACCAATCACAAGGATTCGGCCGAATTTGGCATCTTTCATCCGAATGACCGCGGTATCAATAATCTCAATCAATCCCAACACCATCGCGTCGAACTCTTGGGTCCAAACCTCTGAAGCAATCCCTGGTGCCATGCCAGGCGCAGGCCCTCCAGAATTGGCCACGAGTACGTCAAGACGGGGGAGATTCTCGATCAATTGACACAGCGCTTGACGAGATGCCCGGTCAAAGAGGTCACAACAAGCGACCTCGGCAGACCCTCCAGCGTCCTCAATCTGCTGTTGAACGGATGTTAAAACATCTTCACGACGCGCAACCAGGATGACATGAGCACCCTCTTCGGCTAACTGCATGGCTGTCGCTTGACCAAGCCCTTGAGACGCGCCCATCACCAGTGCGGTCCGTCCTTTTAATCCTAAATCCACGTTTCATCCTTATTGTTGGTATTCATCAAGTATGTGTTTGGCAAATGCAAAGCTTGCAGTAAATGCTGGGCTGATGGCGTTCAGAATATGAATCGCACGTCCATCCGGCACCACAACAAAATCATTCACTAAATGCTGTGTTGTCGAATCAAATATCTGTGAACGGATACCCACTTTTACAAGGCTTTGCTCCAGATGACCCGGCTCGATCCCTGTCAAAATCTTCGATAGTTCATCACACACCCCGCGCATGCGCATCAATTTCAACTCTCGCATGGCGAGTGTCCGAAGACCGTTGGTGTTCTGAACAAATTTCGCGATCAAAGCCGCACTGAGTGACAGCCCATCACCAAACGAGATGCCTTGAAGCCCTTGGTAATTTTCTCGCCCGATCACCGGTGTGGAACTGGGTCCGAAATAGACGTCACCCGCTTGATTGTGGGCTGAATGCACACCGAGAAATGGAAGATTCAAATCAGGCACTGGATACACCAACCGTTGCATCTGGAACGACGGATCTTTGTGTTTCCAATACTTTCCCTTGAATGGTTGGAAGCGATAACGTGTCTGAAGGCCCGCGCGCTTTGCAACCTGGTCGGCAAACAATCCTGCTGCATTGATCACTGTGCCCGCCTCAAATGTGCCGATCGATGTTTGCACCGTTCCTCGCCGAGAATGAATGGACTGCGCGGGAATCTTGTAATGAATCACTCCACCGGCTTCAAGGACGTCCAACCTGACTCGTTCGGCGACTTCTTTTGGATTCACGACAGAGGTGATCGGGACAAAGAGCGCCTGATCAAACTGGGGATTGACGCGAGGCTCAAGCTGCAACGCTTCTTGACCGGTCACTCGATGAATGTCGACACCGTTAGCACGACCTCGATCAAGGAGTCGCTGCATTGATTCAAGCGCTGACTCAGAAGGAGGAACCAAGAGTTTACCGCATCGATCAATCCATAAGTCATGTGCTGCGACATAGTCGAGCATCTGCTGACACCCGGAGACACATAGACGTGCTCGCAAACTGCCTTCACTGTAATAAATCCCTGAGTGAACAACGCCTGAATTCCGACCGGTTCCATGGGACACAGAATTGGCTTCTTTTTCCAACACAACCACTTTGGAGGTCGGATGACGAATCAACCACTCACGAGCTACTGTCAGACCGACAATCCCCCCGCCGATGACCAATAGATCGCAGGTCTTCATAGCAAACGAATCCAATTCATACTTTCCGCAACCCACAATACCAAAGGAACAGATGCGATGGATAACACGGTTTGGATTGCGACAATTCCGGCCATCAAAGGTGCATCCCCTCCGAGCTGTCTGGCTAAGATAAAACTCGATGGCGCTGTCGAGACACACATCAATAGCAAACCCACCAATAGCCAATCCGCCTCGAGGTCGAGCCAAATTGCGAGCGCGATAAAGATCAGGGGCTTGATCACTAATTGGAGAATGGTAGCGAGTGCTGCTAGACCAAATCCCGCGCGGACAGCGCGCCATTGCAATCCAGCACCCAAACAGAATACTCCCATTGGCAGAGCTGCTTGCCCAACCAAGGCCATNCCACTGACGGGAAATTGATTTGGCACTCCGAACCCACGAGCCAGACCACCCAGTAGACAAGCAAGAATTAACGGGTTCCTTAAGATTTCACGAAATACTCGACGCAACATGCGATCAGAATGACCAGCAGTCATCACTGCCACACANCTGATNTTCAGAACCACGATAAAAATTGCNGCCGCCACGCCNAGATGTGGCAANANAACAGGATTGAGTCCGGTAATCACAGCCATTGAAATGAAGGTATTGAACCGAACTGAACCTTGATACAACGACGTGAAACTCGGATAAGCGCGACCTAATAATCCAAGGTTCCATGCAACAATCAAAAGTACAGTGATGAGGCCCAGTGTTCCGTACATCGATCCAAGCAAGGGGATCCAAGGAATCTCAAAGTCGGGGGCTTGAATAATGACCGCTACCAACAGGCTCGGCATTAAAATCCAGTAGGAAATCCATTCAAGACCCCGCCAAACCGAGTCATCTAGTGCTGAAAAGCGTTTGACCCCAAAACCCAACGCCAAGATCCACGCGATTGGCAAGACAGCATCTGCAATTAATCCCACCATCTTAGAGCGCCATTTCTCTCCGTCTCGCCTGATGCATTCGATAGGTGAATAAACCAATCAGCGCGGTCAACAAGACTGCTCCGCCAATAAAATCATTTTCGCGCGGTGCCTCCTGAACAAGAAGCCAAACAATCACAGGTCCAATTAAGGTCTCAAGTAATAAATACAAACCAACTTCTGGCGCTGGCAGGTATTTCGGCGCAATCGTATCAATGCAAACGACACAGGAACGGTAAAACAGGCATTCAAGAGAACCAACCAAAACGTGCCATCCGGGATGATGACGCTTGGCAGAGCCAACCAAAGCACAATCGCGACACATAGGCTTGCTGCACCGTAAATCGGCCAGATGGTCTCGCCGGGATGATGTCGAGTCAGACTAATCCCAAGACCGGTTAAACCAGGGACGGTAATCGCCGCAAGCCAACCCTCGATCGGGGTGTCAGATGGGATGGCAGACCCGGCGATCGAGGCGCCAGCAATCGCCAGACCAATCGCGATCCAAAGCGCCATATCAGTTGTCTCACGAAAAATGACCCAGCTTGCAACGGCAGAGGCTAAGGGAGTCATCGAGACAAACACCAGCATGGTCGGCGCACCGAGATAGGCGACTCCAAAGACAAAGGCCATCGATGAGGTGCCAAATGATAGGAAAATTCCAAAGGACAACCAACTTGGCTTGGTCAGCTGAACCGCAAAGTCACGAGGCGAGCGAATCAGAGCAAAACACCAAATCACCAAACACACACCAATCCCTCGCCAGAAAGAAATGATATAAGGGTCACCGTCGATGAGACGTAACACTCCCGAGTCAGGCGATAACACCAACACTCCGATAATCATCAAAACAGTTCCGTACGCGTAGGGAGAGAGTGTCTTCATGGCAGTAAGATCAATCCAGCAGCGGCAGTGAGTGCGGTCGCTGTAAACCTCGACAGCCACTTCGAGCTCTCGGTATTTTCAAGCCTCGCTTGTAACCAGGTTCCGCCAAAGGCGTAGAGCGCAATCGCCGCCACCTCAATCAAGATAAATGTTCCGCCCATCACCGCGACCTGCGGGACGACAGCTGTTTCGGGATCGATGAACTGAGGAAAAAACGCATAGAAAATGAGAATCAATTTCGGATTAGTAAACGCAACCAACGCCTCAGATCGCGCCATTTTCCAGAGTGTGTGCGTCGCCTTCAGAGTCGTTGTCGTGGTGATATCTGTCATCAGTGATTGCCAAGCCATCCATAAGAGATAAGCCGCACCGATCACCCGTAACCAATGAAAAGCTTGAGCGCTCACGGCAAGCAGTGCTTCCAGACCAACCGCAAGCAACACCAGCATCACCACCATTGCAGGCAACCTCGCAAGCCCAGCGAGGGTCGCTTGTCGAGCATTGGTCCGCGTACCGTGAACCAGAGCCAGTAAATTGTTAGGCCCTGGAAAAAAATTCATTCCAATACAGGCTGGTAGAAAAATCCACCATTGAGCCGCATTCATAGATAACCTCAACCCATCAGACGCGGGAGTGTACATCGGATGATTCAGAGACGTTGGCAATTGTGGTTGGTTTTTCTCATTTTTGCGTGGCCTGTCCGATTGGCAGTCGCTCAAGATCGAGTGATCCCTTTGAAAGAAGCACTCAATACAACCGGGACTGTGATCATGATTCGACACGCACTCGCACCTGGGTTTGGTGATCCAAGCAATTTCCGTGTGGATGATTGCAGCACACAGCGCAATCTGGACGATCGTGGTCGACAGCAATCCCAGGCGATCGGCCAAGAATTCAGACAACTGAACTATTCAGCACCTATCGTGTATTCAAGCCCCTGGTGTCGTTGCCTCGACACCGCGCGACTTATGCAAATTGGCCCGGTGACCGCGTTTCAGGGTTTAGGTTCATTTTTTGAAGGCCATGTCGATCGGTCACAGTCACTGAAGGCTCTCTCTGCGAAATTATCATCCATCGCAAAAGAGCAGATGCAGCCGGCTGTCATGGTGACCCACCAAGTCGTGATCAGTGCCATTACAGGGCTCGGGACTTCCTCTGGTGAAGCAATCTTGTATGATCCATCTGATCAACGAGCGATTCGGATTCGGCTAAATTCTAGTGACTAAAACCATTCAGACAGACACTCTCATTATTGGCGCGGGTAGTTCCGGTTGTGTTCTCGCCAACCGGTTGTCCGCACAACCAGATCACCGAGTGACTCTCATTGAAGCAGGCGGCAAAGACTCCTGGCATTGGATTCATATCCCCGTTGGGTATCTGTACACCATGGGCAATCCCAAAACCGACTGGTGTTATTCCACCACACCGCAGCCTGGACTCAATGGTCGCAGTCTTGCCTATCCCCGAGGCCGTGTTTTGGGTGGATGTTCCAGCATCAACGGGATGATTTACATGCGCGGACAAGAAGCCGACTACGACGCTTGGGGATCAGGCTGGACATGGTCCGATGTTCTGCCCTACTACAAGCAATCGGAACATTACCATCGTGGCGCAGATGCCTATCACTCTGATCAAGGTGAGCTACTGGTGCAGGAGCAGCGGCTGAAGTGGGACATTCTTGAGACATTTAAACGCGTTTGTGAGGATGCTGGATTCAACGATCGACTGACTTCAACTGCGGTGATAACAGCGGCGTTGGCTATTTCGAGGTGAATCAGAAAAAAGGGATCCGATGGTCGTCCGCACGCGCCTTTTTGCATCCGGTGATGCATCGCCCAAACCTGACCGTCATGACGCATACCCTGAGTGAACACCTTGTTTTCGATGGTGATCGCTGCATTGGCATGGAAGGAACATGTCGTGGCCAGCCAGTATCGATCCGTGCGCAACGGGTCATCTTAGCGGCGGGAGCCATTGGAACCCCAGCACTCCTGGAGCGCTCGGGAATTGGTGATGAAGCCGTGTTAGCACCGCTTGGTATTCAGGTTCACACCCAGCTGTTGGGGGTTGGAAACAATCTGCAAGATCATCTGCAAGTGCGTTTGCAATATCGATTAAAACGCGGGGATACATTAAACCAACAAGCCAACTCATGGTTCGGTCGTGTGAAGATGGCCTTGCAATATGCCTATAACCAATCGGGTCCGTTGTCGATGGCTCCTAGCCAACTAGGCGCCTTCTTTAAATCCAGTGACGATGTCGATCGACCCGATTTGGAATTTCACATCCAACCGATGAGCGCTGATCAGTTGGGAACCAAACTGCATCCTTTTCCCGGGATGACTGCGAGTGTTTGTCAGTTACGTCCGACAAGTCGAGGAAGCACACATATCAGTGGCCCCAGAGCGAGTGACGCCCCGAGGATTGATCCGCGCTATCTCTCGGAGACTCATGATCAACAAGTGGTGTGTCAGGCGATCGAGAAAACACGAGCATTAATGGATCATCCGCTGCTTGATCAATTTTCACCGTCAGAACATAAGCCCGGCCGGACTCAAAACACACCCGATGAACTGATTCAGGCAGCAGGTGATGTTGCTAGCACCATTTTTCATCCGGTCGGTACCGCGAAGATGGGGCCGGCGACCGATACAATGGCAGTCGTTTCTGAAAAACTTGAGGTCCACGGGGTGCAACACCTATACATTGCTGATGCATCAGTGATGCCGACCATTACCAGTGGCAATACACACGCGCCAACAGTCATGATCGCCGAGCGGTTAGCGAGTTGGCTCTCTCATTGATCACGCTGTCCAACGATAAAGTCATCTAGCCAACGTGAGCCTTTGCGGTTCTGTATGCGCTCCACTTCGGCTTTCACCCCCTCAATGAAGGGTTCAAGCGCAGATTCGTGATAGTCCGCAAATTCAAC
>JGI26087J52781_1000032_pt1 | contig 14480 bp, 10 predicted proteins | sample SaaInl33SG_5_DNA_FD_52781 | JGI IMG/M metagenome (IMG submission 52781) | reverse complement strand
GAGGTCGGCAAGTACAGCGTCGATGGATGTTTCCTGATCAGGTGTTAATTCAAATGGGAAACCGTCAGCGAACCGATCATATTGGGTCTCATCGATTTGATGTGCATAGCCTTGTTTCGCGGCCCGTCGCGCATAAATGTCTAAAAGTTCAGCGGCTTTGTCTCGGATTTCCTCTGCGGCTTTTTGCTTGGCTTTACTCCAGCGATCGGTGCCGAGTTTGTGTGCAGACACGGCGTCGGGGTCACCGCCTGCATATCGACTTAATACGCCAAGATTGGTCACCGGAATATAGAGCTTGGCTCCATCTCGGTATTCGACGGTGACAAATTCATTGATGTCATGACCAAGCGCAATCGTCTCAAGCCCCTGGTAATGACCGACGCCGTGATCGAGGTGCACAATCGGATCGCCTACTTCGATTTCTGAGAGGTCCCGAACAATGAGGTCTGTCGCGATCTCGTGCTGTTTCCGTCGACGTCTTTGCGGCACTCGACGACCAAAGAGTTGGCTTTCGGGAACGATCGAAAATCCATCGACGGTGATCCCTTGATCCAATAAGCCGAGTGTGATCACTGCCGGTTGGGATTCAGGTTTGAAATCACTGAACTGTTCAAGCGGTTCAGGCCGTACGCCATGTTTGGCGAGAAGCTCAAGTAACGCTTCCCGTCGCCCCGCAGATTCTGCGACGAAGACCACGGATTGGCCGCTTTGCATCAATCGTTTGATTTTAGCGGCAGGGTCGTCCGCCTTGGCATCGAAGGTCACATCGGGCAATGGTCGAAGCCGCGGATGCTGCGTATCGGGATCGCGGATTTCAATGGAGCCATAAGGCTTCAGCTCAGAAAATAGTTCCTCGGTACGAACAAATAACTTTTCAGGAGCCAAGATCGGTTTACGGCGATCGTGCCGAAGACTCTCATAGCGAGTTCCGACATCCCCCCAAAACTGCTCGAGTGCTTGATGTAATGCGCCAATCCGAACGGTTTGAGTGTCATTTGGCAAGTAATCGAACAGCGTTGCCATGTGGTTGAAGAATAGTGGAGCGTAGTACTCAACGCCCGGGGGCGCTAAGCCAGATGAGACATCTTGATAGATCGAGCAGTCTCTCGGATTCCCTTCAAAGGTTTCATGCCAATGATTCCGAAATGTCGTGATTCCGGTTTCGGTAAGCGGGATTTCACGCGCAGGTAAGAGTGTGACTGAGTCGACTTTGGTAATGGTGCGCTGGTGTCTGGATCGAACGCTCTTAAGCTTTCGATTTCAGTATCAAAAAGCTCAATACGGAGCGGTTGTTGTGAGCCCATGGGGAAAACATCCAAGATGGCACCGCGGACGGCAAATTCACCATGTTCATGAACAGTGTCCACGGCATGGTATCCAGATGCCTCGAGTCGCCGCCGCTCCGTATGCAGATCAAAAGTGTCTCCGGTCGTTAACACAAAGCGCTGGCCATCGAGATGCTCTCGTGGGGGTAAGCGATGTGCGAGTGTTTGGATCGGGAGTATCAATAATCCTCGGTGCAGGTCACTCAACTGACTCAGTGCTTTTAAACGCTCAGAGGTAATATCTTCATGCGGGGAGAAGCTGTCATAAGGCAATGTTTCCCAATCAGGGAGATGCACGATTGGAAGATCAACCGATCCATCAGCTTCGCCCTCGGCATCCAAATGGTGCTCCTGGCCCAAATAAAAATGCAGCGCATTGACGAGTTGCTGGGCATCTTGAGATTTTTCGACCAAGACTAAGACTAACGAGTTCGACCGCGAGGCAATGTCAGCGATGGCCAGTGGAATAGCGCTTTTGGGAAGATTCGACAGCGTTTTTAATGGGCTGCCAGCCGTTGGCAGCGAATCGATTAATGGTGGTTGAAGTATCAGCATGTCATGTCGTGGCTTTGTTTGAGACGAGAGTATAGGCGACAATCCATGGTTTCGCTTGGGAGAACTTTCAATGACGGTGCTGGTCGCTGATGAAGGACTACTGGGGCTCGCCGAGCTGGTGCCCAGTCATTGCGAGATCCGTTGGTATTCTGGACGTGATATCTCACCGATCTTGCTGGAGGGTGCAGATGCACTGCTAGTGCGTTCAACCGCTCGTCTCGCCGTACATCAGTTACCGGAATCGATTCGATTGATCGGGACCGCCACGATCGGTACAGACCATCTACCATTGGCAGCCCTCGCTGAGCGGGGAGTGGCAGTTCACTCAGCCCCTGGATGTAACGCATTTGCTGTCACGGATTATGTGCTTTCTCATCTGTTCAGTTGGGCAAAATCACGGGGCCGTGCAGTCAATCAGGTGACCCTTGGAATCATTGGTGTGGGCGCGGTTGGCTCACTCTTGCATCAACGCGCCCAAGCGCTTGGGATTCACACTGTGTTGTCGGACCAGCCTCGCTACGATGCTGGAGACTTATCAGATCATGTGGCGCTAGAAGAGGTGATTCGGCAGTCGGATGTGATCAGTCTGCATGTTCCGCGGATTCCAGTGGGACACTATCGAACCGATCGCTTATTAACGGCCGATCAGTTGTCACGGATGAGGCGTCAGTCGCTATTAATTAATGCGTCACGTGGGCAGGTGTTGCACGAACACGACTTGCTCAACCAAACCCATTTTGATGTGGTTTTGGATGTATTCCCGAACGAGCCCGTGATCAGTGATGCTCTGATCAGCCGTGCCTGGCGCATCAGTCCACACATCGCAGGGCATTCTGCCGAAGGAAAGTATCGCGGAACAAAGCAGATTTTGAGGCGGGTGGCAGATGTTTTTGGATTTGAGCTGGAGCCACTCGATGAAGAAACGTTTCTTGCGTCGGTTGCTGGACCGCGACCGGACTTACAACATCTCATTGAGACAATTTTACAGGTGTGTCCAATGGCCGAGACCGATCGAAGACTTCGCGATCGCGTTTTTCGGGCGTTTGAGATGGAAAAGCCGGATGTGTTTGATGAAGTTCGGAAAATGTATCGGCTGAGACGAGAATCGGAGCGTTATCCTCTCTAAAAGATGTTGCGGCGCACAACCTATCCCTTATACTTTAGTGACACAGTTCGCGGGGAAGGATCGATGCGATTGAAATTAACAGAATGGACGGGATCAACTGCTGATCAGGCGTTGTCAGCCCGTGGTATGGAACGCGCCGAAATCGAAGCGCTTGTGCAACATGGCAAATATGAGCGCTTTCGGCCGCTCCGCGCGTTGTTCGAGTTAATGGTGAACTTCATGACGTTTTGCCGCTGGCGTGGCGAGATCCACATGAATGGGCGTCGTATTGGCCCTGTTCATCATCGAATCTTCCGCAATCCCCAAAAGAAATAACGCGGTCTCACCCAAGAATGGGTGAGAGCCAACGTGCATTTTCATCCACAGCTTCATCACGAAGTGCAGCGTAGGTCTTCAACTGATCCTGACCGATTTGTCCCAGCGTGAAGTAACGCGCATCTGGATGCGCAAAATAAAATCCACTCACTGAGGCAGTCGGCCACATCGCCAAGCTTTCAGTCAATGAGATTCCCGTGGCAGCTTCAACATCTAATAGTGACCAGAGCGAGCGCTTCTCGCGATGATCTGGGCAGGCTGGATAGCCAGGTGCTGGGCGTATCCCACGATACTTTTCTCGAATTAATTCGTCATTCGATAAGGTTTCGTCACTCGCATAGCCCCAGAACTCTGTTCGGATTCTACGGTGCAGATGTTCTGCAAAGCTCTCCGCAAAACGGTCAGCCAAGGCCTTCAGTAGAATGGCTTGGTAGTCATCGTGCGCGTCTTCAAAGGCTTTGACGTGTGCATCGATGCCGTGACCGGTGGTGACTGCGAACGTACCGATGTAATCCAACTGTCCGGATTCTTTCGGAGCGATGAAATCACTGAGGCACAGTTGTGGTTTGCCATCAGGCATTGGACGTTGCTGTCGCAGCCAGTGTGTTCTCAACAGCTCACGCTCATGGTCCTCGGGGTCTAAAATGACAATGCTATTGCCTTCGGAATATGCTGGAAAGCAGCCTGCAACCGCGTCTGCCCGCAACCACTTTTCATCGATGATTCGATCGAGCATGCCTTGGGCATCTTCAAACAGCTGACGTGCCTCTGGTCCTTTTCTCGGATCATTCAAAATATCCGGGAATCGACCACTGAACTCCCAAGCATTGAAAAACGGCATCCAGTCGATGGTGTCTAAAAGTGCATCCAAGGGGTAATCATTCAACACAATCCGCCCGATGGAATTGGGTGTAACGATGGTGGAATGATCAAAGGTGAGATTGGCTGCACGCGCATTGGCATCAACAATGGATAAGAGCTTTTTCGGTGCTTTACCAGCATGTGCTTTGCGCTTGGTCTCGTGATCATCACGAATGGATTGATGGTAAGCATCGCGTTCATCACTTAATAGCTTCGAGGCAACACCGACAGCACGGGACGCATCTTTGACATAGAGCACGGGGCCTGAGTATGCCGGATCAATCTTCACGGATGTATGAGCAGGCGACGTGGTTGCTCCACCAATCAACAGTGGACAGGTGAAACCTTGGCGTTCCATTTCAGAGGCAACGGTCACCATTTCATCAAGCGATGGTGTGATCAGACCGGATAAACCAATGATGTCAGCATGATGCTCACGTGCTGCATCTAAGATCGTCTGAGTCGGGACCATGACACCTAAGTCAATGACCTTGAAGTTGTTGCACTGAAGAACAACGCCGACAATGTTTTTGCCGATGTCATGCACATCACCTTTGACCGTCGCCATGATGATGACCCCATGTTCTTGGCTGGTATCACCGGCAGCTTCTTTCTCTTCTTCGATGAACGGAATCAAGTGTGCCACCGCTTTTTTCATGACTCGTGCAGACTTCACGACCTGAGGTAGAAACATCTTTCCGGCCCCAAAGAGGTCGCCGACGGTATTCATCCCGTCCATCAAGGGCCCTTCGATGACTGATAAGGGTCGAGGTGCTTTTAATCGCGCCTCTTCGGTGTCGTCGACAACATGCGTATCGATTCCCTTGATCAAGGCGTAAGCCAGTCGCTCTTCACAGGAACCATTGCGCCACTCAGCAACGGTTGTGTCTTCCTCTTCTCGATCAACATTGTACGTGGGCGCTGCGTCGACCAAGCGTTCAGTGGAATCATCACGACGATTTAAAATCACGTCCTCAACCAATTCCCTGAGTTTGGAATCGATATCTTCATAGATCGCTAACTGTCCAGCATTGACGATCCCCATCGAGAGTCCCTGGCGGATGGCGTGAAATAAGAAGACGGAGTGCATCGCTTCACGCACCGCATTATTGCCCCGGAATGAGAAAGAAACATTGGAGATGCCACCCGAGATCGAACTGTGTGGACAATGCTCGGTAATGTCGCGACAGGCCTCAATAAAATCGAGCGCGTAGTTATTGTGTTCTTCGATTCCCGTGGCAACGGCAAAGACGTTGGGATCAAAGATGATATCCTCCGGAGGAAATCCAATGGTCTCTGTCAGGATCTTATAGGAGCGTTGGCAGATTTCGAGTTTTCGAGCTCGAGTGTCCGCCTGACCAGTTTCATCAAAAGCCATCACCACAACGGCAAATCCGTATTGCCGAATTTTGCGTGCTTGCTCGATGAAAATGGCTTCGCCTTCTTTCAACGAAATTGAATTGATGATGCCTTTGCCCTGAACACATTGCATTCCAGCTTCTAAGATGTCCCATTTCGATGAGTCGATCATCACAGGCACTCTGGAAATATCAGGTTCAGATGCGATCAGATTCAAAAAAGTCACCATGGCCGATTGCGAGTCGAGCATGCCTTCATCCATATTGATATCGATGATCTGGGCTCCATTTTCCACCTGTTGTCTGGCGACCGCTAAGGCTTCATCGAACTCGCCGTTCAGAATTAAGCGTTTAAACATCGCAGACCCTGTGACGTTGGTCCGTTCTCCAACATTCACAAAGCCGGTCGTTTCATCGGCAATAAAGGGTTCAAGGCCAGACAATCGCATCAGCGGTTTCATCGTTGGAATCTGTCGTGGCTTCTCGGATGCGACCTGATCGGCGATGAGGCGGATGTGTTCGGGAGTGGTTCCACAACAGCCGCCGATAATATTGACCAGCCCAGCTCTCGCGTATTCCGCGACGATATCCGCCATCTCAGCAGCGTCTAAGTCGTATTCACCGAATTGGTTTGGAAGGCCAGCATTGGGGTGTGCGGAAACAAAGGTATCAGCGACGCGTGACAGATCCGCCAAAAATGGACGGAGTTCTTGTGGGCCAAGTGCGCAATTAAGACCAATGGTTAGGGGTTTGGCATGACGAACAGAGAACCAGAAGGCTTCGGTTGTCTGACCCGACAAGGTCCGACCTGACGCATCCGTGATGGTCCCGGAGATCATGATGCGGATCTGGATGCCGGTTTCTCTGGCGACCTCGTCAATCGCAAATAGCGCGGCTTTGGCATTTAAGGTGTCGAAAATGGTTTCGACCAAAATCAGATCAGCGCCGCCTTCCAACAGCGCGCGGGTGGCCTCTGTGTAGGTCTTGACGAGTTGGCTGAAGGTAATATTGCGTGCGCCTGGGTCATTCACATCGGGGCTGATCGAGCAGGTCCTATTGGTTGGGCCAAGAACACCAGCGACCAACACAGGTCGATCGTATGAATCAGCCACTGTGCGTGCGAGCTTTGCAGCCTCGCGATTGAGTTCGCTGACCAAATCTTCCATGGCGTAGTCAGCCATCGACGGATGATTCGAATTAAAGGTATTGGTTTCAAGAATGCTTGCACCCGCATCGGCATACGCTTTGTGAATGGATGCGATCAGGTCTGGCTGGGTCAGCGTTAGCAGATCATTATTGCCTTTGAGATCTTGGGGAAAATCCTGAAATCGATCACCACGATAGTCGCTCTCACCGAGCCCCGCACCTTGGATCATGGTTCCCATGCCGCCATCTAAAATGACGATGGATTCTGTCAGTGTGGACTCAAGCCACTCGATGCGATCGTCACGTGTCATGCGTTACCCCGAACTCCTAACGCGTGACAGACAGCAAAGCTTAAGTCCGCGCGATTTAATGTGTAAAAATGGAAATCATTGACGCCCTCGCGACCGAGATCTTCCGCCTGCGATACCGCAGCATGAGCTGCGATGAGTTGGCGTGTGCTTGGGTCCTCATCGAGTCCTTCAAACAACGTTTTCAAGGTCGCTGGAATCGATGCACCACAGGCATCTGCAAACCGAACTAAGGTATTGAAGTTCGTGACCGGTAGAATCCCTGGAATCAATTCGACATTGATGTTTGCTGCAGCCACACGATCTCGAAACCTTAAGAAAATTGCGTTATCAAAAAAGAATTGGGTGATGGCACGGTGTCCGCCGGCATCGACTTTGCGCTTGAGATTATCCAGATCGGTGTCGGCCGAGATCGCCTGTGGATGCGTCTCGGGGTAGGCTGCAACAAAGAGTTCAAACGGATGTTTCGCAAGTAGGCCTTCGACCAAATCCGACGCGTAGGCATAGCCATTCGGGTGTGGTTGATAGTCGGCTTCAGCACCACCTTCAGGGTCACCACGAAGTGCGACGATTTGTCGGACCCCCATCGACCAATAGTCATCTGCGATCGCATCGATTTCATCACGCGGCGCGCCAACACAGGTCAAATGTGGCACAGGCTTGAGTTCGGTTTTCGTTAAGATGCTCTCGATCACTTGATGGGTCCGCTCACGTGTCGAGCCATCAGCACCATAAGTCACAGACACAAACTCAGGATTCAAAGGCGCTAATCGTTCGACCGTTTTCCAAAGACTTGCCTCAGCTTCAGGAGTTTTTGGGGGGAAAAATTCAAATGATACGCGAGGCGCACTCATGTTCGATCCTTATTCTTTTCTGAAACCAATAAACTGATATCCAAGACGTCGCCGGGGAGGACGTTGGTGGACGAAATCGTCAGTCCAGCTTCTCGAAGCCAGTGGTGGATATCGGAGATTTTAATACTGACCGACGGAGGCGTTGTTGCCTCTGCTGACGCGGTAAATGCCACCAAGAGCAATCGGCCATTGGGTTTCAGGACTCGGGTGGCTTCTTTAATCAACGCATCAGGATTGGATGCGAAATACAACACTTGATCAATGGTGACTGTATCAAAATGCCGTGCTGGAAAGCGCATTTGATACATGTCTTCTTGGCGTACCGTCAAGTGAGGAAGATCAGCGTCGGCCAGCGCGTTTCTTGCGACCATCACCATTTTTTTCGAGAGATCAATGCCGACACCGCTGGCTGCTAAAGGTCCAGCNATTTTGAGCATACGACCTGTTCCGGTCGCGATGTCTAATAAATGCCCAACGGGCTTTCCAGACAGAGCCTCTTGAACGGCATCACTGAAGCGTTGTTCGTCACCATGGTATTCGTGCAAACGCAACCAATCAGGCACTTCTGTTTCGACAAATTCTTCGGATAATTTTGCACGTGCATCACGAAGTTCATTGAGTCGTGCTTGATCTAATTCCATCAGATCATCATNGACCGGCAACTGCTCGAGTAAGTCGTGAACCAATTGCTGACAAGACACATTCTGGGCGACTCGGTAAAATACCCAGTGTTGCTCACGAAAGCTTTCGAGCACTCCTGCATCTTGNAGTAGTTTTAAATGACGGGAAACGCGCGGCTGTGATTGGCCGACAATCCGCATCAGTTCTGATACAGTCAACTCGCCTTGTGCGCACAGGCGCGTGAGTCGGAACCGAGTCGGTTCAGCCATCGCCTTTAATGCGTCGATATAGTCGTCATAGGATGTCCACATGACGGATATAATAATATAAAGATATCTTTATGTTCAATGGAGATTTGATGTTAGAGCCTACCGTTCATTTTCACACCATTCCGCTGAAACAATCCGATGGCCTTCTGGGTGTCGCGGTCATGGACCGCCCAAAGGCACTGAATGCCCTGGATCACACCATGATTCGCGAACTGTTAACGATCGTTGAGACCGTTGAGTCGGATGCATCGATTCGCGGATTGTGGATCGAATCCTCGGCTGAAAAAGCGTTTTGCGCCGGTGGTGATGTGCGCGATGTGACCAATCATGGGCAGGCTGGCGGATTAACAGACCTGAGTAATTCCTCAGACTATCTGGCTGATGAATACCTGTTGGATGTTTGGTTACGGTACTGCTCGAAACCGGTATTTGCTTGGGGTGATGGTTACATCATGGGTGGCGGAATGGGCGTGTTCCAAGGTGCTGATGTTCGCTTCGTCACCGAGTATTCAAGTCTCGCGATGCCAGAAGTGCGCATTGGTTTTGTTCCAGATTGTGGTGGCAGTTGGTTTTTGAACCATGTCCCCAAGGGTCTTGGAATCTGCTTGGCTATGAGTGGTGCAACGGTCGGAGCAGCCGACGGTTGTTGGTTGAATCTGGCTGATTGGTTGTTACCAAGAGCGGAGAAATCGACACTCTTTGATGCTGTGTTAGCGCTGAATTATGCGTCAAAATCTCAGGCGTTAGCGGAACTTGGTTCGATCCTGCAAGACGCAACGACTGAATCTCCAAGGCAAGGTCCTTGGGAAGAAAATGGTGAACGATTAGCCAATAGCATTCGTCATCAAACGCCCCTGAACGTTTGGCACGCGATGCAGGCCTGGCACCATGACGTCCCGGAGTTATTTATCGGTCTTGAACAAGCAAGCCCAGGCGCCGCCATGGTTGCTGGCTATCAGCAACAACGCATGAAATATCAAAATCTCATTCATGCGGTTNTTCAGGAACACGATATCGGAATGCAGATGTTGTCGGACGGTGAGTGGTGCGAAGGTGTTCGTGCTCTCCTGATCGATAAGGATAAAAATCCTCAGTGGCGGTTTGCGACCATCGAAGAGGTCACGCCTGACTGGATACAGGCGATGTTAGCCCCCATGGAGTGGACAACNACACATCCCTTGGCAGGCAAGTTGGCTGCCAAAGGACTTTTGCACGATTAAGACAACGATAAAGGACTCCACATGAAAGTGTCATTTTTAGGATTAGGCGTGATGGGATATCCCATGGCGGGTCATTTGGCCAAAGCGGGACATGAGGTCACGGTTTACAACAGAACATTTCAGAAAGCACAGCAGTGGGCTGAGGAGTTTGGTGGCCAATCCGCTAAAACCCCAAAAGAGGCCGCTGTTGGCCAAGACATCGTCTTCGCCTGTGTGGGGAATGACGATGATTTACGGAGCATCACCTTGGGTGACGATGGGGCCTTCGCCGGAATGAGTGAAGGTGCGCTCTTCGTGGATCACACCACAGCTAGCGCTGAGGTGGCTCGCGAACTCGGTGCGATGGCGAAATCGCTCAATGTTGGGTTTATGGATGCGCCCGTGTCTGGTGGCCAGCAGGGTGCCGAGAATGGTGCCCTAACGGTGATGGTTGGTGGTAGCCAAGCGCATTTCGATCGAGCTGCTCCCGTGATTGACGCCTTTGCCCGCGCTTGTACTTTGATGGGAGACGTTGGTGCCGGTCAGTTAACCAAGATGGTCAATCAAATCTGTATTGCCGGTCTCGTTGAGGCCTTATCTGAGGGATTATCCTTTGCCCGAGCAGCAGGTCTTGACGCCCACAAAGTCGTGGATGTGATCAGTAAAGGTGCTGCGCAATCCTGGCAAATGGAAAATCGCTACAAGACGATGCTCGCTGATGAGTTTGAGCATGGCTTTGCGGTCGATTGGATGCGGAAAGATTTATCGATTTGTCTGGCTGAAGCGCGGAAGAATGGTTCAGCGTTACCCATTACCGCGGCTGTTGACCAGTTGTATGGTGAAGTCCAAGCGATGGGCGGAAACCGTTGGGATACATCCAGTTTATTTGCGCGCCTTGAGGCGATGCGCCAGCACGGTGGCAAATAAACCGTTCGATAGCCTGATCAACCGTTTGGCCCGCAGAGAGCACTCGCGGGTCGAATTGGATCGTAAACTTCAAACCGTACACCCCGAACTCTCTCAAGAGGAGCGTGTACAACTCCTCGATCGGTTGGTTGAGCTCAATTTGCAATCCGACACGCGGTTCGCGGAGATGCTGATTCGGTCTCGATTGCAGCGCGGTCAAGGTCGTCGCCGAATTGAGCAAGAGCTTGCGCAACACGCGATTGATGTTGGCGAAGTCGCTGAGCATTTTGATGAAGCTGATGTCAGCGAGAGTGAGCGTTGCTATGCCGCGCTTGAGAAGTGGATGCGGAGTAAAAAAGATCCAAACCGAGAGAAAGCGTTCCGATTTTTAGCCTCACGGGGCTTCAATTTTTCGGATGCAACAGAAGCAGTCAACGCGATTTTCCGCTAGCATTGCTCCTCACTTGAATTCCAGATGTTTGAAAAACCATGAAAAGCGCTGAAATCCGTTCGCAATTCCTTGAATACTTCCAGGAGAATGGCCACACCATCGTGTCGTCGAGCCCATTGATTCCCGGTAACGATCCCACCCTGTTGTTTACCAATGCCGGGATGGTGCAATTTAAAGATGTATTTACCGGTGAAGAAACGCGTCCTTATCACAGAGCAACGACCTCTCAGCGTTGTGTGAGAGCCGGCGGAAAACATAATGATTTAGAAAATGTGGGGTATACCGCTCGTCATCATACATTTTTTGAAATGCTCGGGAATTTCAGTTTTGGCGACTACTTCAAAGAAGATGCCATTCGGTTTGCCTGGGAATTTCTGACCAAACGGTTAGGTCTTCCGGAAGAACGTCTTTGGGTGACAGTTCATCACTCGGATCAAGAGGCTGAAGACATTTGGATTCAGACCATTGGTGTGGATCCGAACCGGCTTTCCCGCTTGGGTGACAAAGACAATTTTTGGTCGATGGGAGACACAGGTCCCTGCGGTCCGTGCAGTGAAATCTTCTACGATCATGGGCCGGATGTCCCTGGTGGCCCTCCCGGATCAGACGATGATGATCTGGATCGGTATATTGAGATTTGGAATTTAGTCTTCATGCAGTTCGAGCAGTCAGCCGATGGGACTCGAACGCCACTTCCGAAGCCGTCTGTTGATACGGGAATGGGTCTCGAACGCATCGCAGCTGTGATGCAGCATGTGCACTCCAACTACGAGATTGATTTATTTCAAGCACTCTTGAAGGCTGCAGCCGAAGTCACTCACACGCAGGATTTAGAGGCTAAATCCCTGCGGGTGATTGCCGATCATATCCGCAGTTGTTCGTTTTTGATTTGCGATGGCGTTTTGCCATCCAACGAGGGTCGTGGCTATGTCTTGCGGCGAATCATTCGTCGCGCCATTCGTCACGGCCATAAGCTTGGTTGCGATCAGCCGTTCTTCCATAAAATTGTGCACACGCTAGTGGCCGAGATGGGCGAAGCCTATGCAGAACTCCGTGACAACGAAGATCGGATTGTGGCTGCACTCAAACAGGAAGAAGCACAGTTTGCCAAAACCCTCGATGCGGGCATGAAAGTCCTCGAGGATGCGGTGTCGTCATTGACCTCCAAGACACTTCCGGGAGAGTTAATCTTTAGGCTGTACGACACGCACGGTTTTCCAGTGGACCTGACCAACGACATCGCGCGTGAGCGGGATTTGGAGCTGGACATCGCGGGTTTTGAGAAAGCCATGGATGAGCAGCGGGAAAAATCGAGGCAGGGATCGAGTTTTGCCGTAGAAGGTCAGGTTCGGTTTGATTTGGATGGGTCAACTGAGTTTTTGGGGTACACCCATCTGGATGCGAGTGCGGTCGTTGTGGCACTCGCCAAAGACGGTGAACAAGTGGATGCGTTAGCGGCTGGCGATTCAGGAATCGTGGTGCTGAACCAAACACCCTTCTATGCTGAAAGCGGCGGTCAACAAGGTGACAGGGGTTCACTGACATCGGCTAACGGCTCNTATCAAGTGATGGGCACGAAGAAATTTGGGTCGCATTTCGGTCATGAAGGCAAGTTGGGCATGGGCGAATTGAAAGTGGGCGATACTGTCAACGCTCGTGTCGAAGGACCACGACGCCAGGCAACTGCACTGAATCATTCAGCCACCCATCTACTGCATGCGGCTCTTCGAACCGTGCTTGGGGATCATGTGACGCAAAAGGGCTCACTCGTGACTCACGAGCGCACGCGGTTTGATTTTTCGCATCCACAACCTGTCACTGCTGAAGAATTGATTGCGATTGAAAGNATGGTGAATCGAGAGATTCGGCAGAATGAAGTCGTCGAGACCCGCGTCATGCCGATTGAGGAAGCAAAAGCTGCCGGTGCGATGGCGCTCTTTGGGGAAAAATACGACGACGAAGTGCGTGTGTTATCGATGGGCGACTTCTCCGTCGAGCTATGCGGCGGAACGCACGTGGCACGGACCGGCGATATTGGATTATTCAAAATTCTCTCCGAGGGCGGGGTCGCCTCTGGCGTGCGTCGCATTGAGGCTGTGACTGGCGAGGGCGCCTTGGAACAAGTGGTGGCGCTTGAGGCCACATTGGATCAGGCAGCAGCGCTCTTAAAAACCGGCGCAGATTCGATTGTCTCGAAAATTGAGCAGATGACCGAACGANTAAAAGTCACCGAGCGAGAAGTTGACGCCCTGAAAATGAAGCTTGCGACGCAAGCGGGTGGAGATTTGCTCGACGATGTCGTCGATGTCTGCGGTGTTCAATGCTTGGTTGCGAGCTTGGATGGGCAAGATCCGAAGACACTCAGGGATACGCTGGATCGAGTGAAAAATCGCTTATCGCAGGGGGTTGTGGTGCTGGCGACGGTGCGTGACGAGAAGGTCAATTTGATTGCAGGCGTGACAGATAATTTGACCGACCGAGTGAAAGCCGGCGATCTGATTGGATTTGTGGCTGCGCAAGTGGGCGGCCGCGGGGGCGGTCGTGCAGATATGGCGCAAGCCGGTGGTACGGAGCCTGCATCATTGCCAGATGCCATGAAATCCGTGGCTGCATGGCTTGAAGAGCAATTGAGTTAGGAAGTTCGATGGCATTAATCGTTCAAAAATATGGCGGTACCAGTGTCGGTACGGTCGAGCGCATCCAAGGGGTTGCCAACAAAGTAAAAGGGTTCAGAGATCAAGGACACGATGTGGTCGTGGTGGTCTCTGCCATGAGTGGTGAAACCAATCGTTTGATTGGTATGGCCAATGAAATCAGTCACCGTCCTGTGCCTCGAGAAATGGATGTCCTCGTCTCAACCGGTGAGCAAGTGACCATTGCTCTGTTGGCGATGGCCTTGAGCGAATTGAACTGCCCAGCGAAGAGCTACACCGGTGGCCAAGTTCGAATCCACACCGATAGTTCTCACACTAAGGCCCGTATCCAAGCGATTGATGATGCGAAGATGCGGGCAGATCTGTCGGCTGGCCGCGTCGTCATTGTCGCTGGATTTCAGGGGATGGATGAGCAGGACAACATTACGACGCTCGGTCGTGGTGGATCAGACACCACTGCGGTTGCCTTAGCGGCTGCGTTAAAAGCCGACGAATGTCAGATTTACACCGATGTGGATGGTGTCTACACCAC
>JGI26087J52781_1000030_pt1 | contig 14487 bp, 11 predicted proteins | sample SaaInl33SG_5_DNA_FD_52781 | JGI IMG/M metagenome (IMG submission 52781) | reverse complement strand
GCGCGCGGCAACCCGGGTGCCTGGGCTGAGGGAACATCGCGCCTGGCCGTGGTGGGCGCTCGTGCACCGACCGCAGCGGGATTGGCGCACACCGCGAGCATTATCGCCGGGCCGTGGTTGGATCACGCAGCTGTTATCTCCGGGGGAGCCACCGGCATCGATACGGTGGCCCACCACGCGGCACTCCTGCATCACCGAGTGCCGATTGCCGTTCTTGCCGGAGGCTTGGAGGGGGTGTATCCCCCGCAGAACCTCGGGCTGATGAATCAGGTGGCGCAAGAAGGGGTGATTTTTTCCGAAGCGCCGTGCGGAATGCGGGTGCGACCCGAAAAGTTTCTTGCCAGAAACCGACTGATTGCGGCCCTCTCACACGGGGTCATCGTGGTGGAGGCTGCGTATCGATCGGGGGCCATCAACACCGCACACCATGCGGCCAACCTCGGGCGAGAAGTGGCGGTGGTCCCCGGGCGCTGGGATGACAAAGCTAGTCGTGGGTGTTTCCGTTTGGCGAGGGATCTCGGTGCTCGTATTCTCACAGAGCCCGCCGATGCCGGGCTTGTTCTCCCGCTGGGGTCCAGGGTTCGCGCCTAAACTCGGGGGATGACCTCGTTTAGCCAGCATCCGGCAGCAGAGCGTGTGGTCGTTCACATCAGTGACACCCACCTGCTCGCACAGGGGGAGAAACTGTTTGGGGTGATTGATGCGCGCCCTCCCCTGCAGCTGTTACTAGAGCGCCTCGCGGAGTCGGCAACGTCTATTGACGCTCTGGTCTTCACGGGTGATCTTGCCGACCGGGGTGAAGCAGATGCGTACCGGGAGCTGCGCGGGTTGGTCGAGCCGTGGGCTGCGACATTGGGGGCAGAACTCATCTGGGTGATGGGTAACCACGATGACCGCGAAGCGTATTCGCACATCCTCATGGACACATCGCCCACCCAAGAACCACAGGACGCCGTTTATGACTTGGCGGGGCTGCGGGTTATTGCCCTGGACACCTCTGTTCCCGGATACCACCACGGTGAGCTCACTCCGGCTCAAAAGCAGTGGCTGCGAGCCGAGCTCGCTACCCCCGCACCCCACGGCACGCTCTTGGCGATGCATCATCCGCCCATTCCCACGCCGATCGAGTTGATGGGTCTTATCGAACTGGAGGATCAGGCAGAGCTAGCTGCGGTGATTGCCGGCAGCGATGTTCGAGGAATTCTTGCCGGGCACCTGCACTACTCAACTTTTTCCACCTTCGCCGGGGTTCCCGTGTCCGTGGCGGCTGCAGCCTGCTACAACATTGACCTCGTCGGGCCGAAAACCACCCTTCTCTCGGCAAAGACCACCGGGAGTGCTGCGTCGCTCGTGCACGTGTATCCCGAACAGGTGGTGTTCTCCGAGGTTCCTCTCGACGATGTTGCCGAGATGATGTCCTATGACGCTGGGTATCTCGCCGCCATCGAGGCGATGAGCCCGGAGGAACGCCGGGCGATGTTCTCCAAGAAAGACTCGGACTTCAACCGTGCTGACGATCAGGCGCACAGCGGATCCTGATGGCGAACCTGGTGGCCGTGATGCGCCTCTATGGCGAGGAACGCGCGGCAGAGCGTGTTTTGTCGCAACACTCCCTCAAGGCTTATGGCGGGGATTTAGAGCAGTTTGTCGCCTATGCCGGCACCCAGCGGGTGGACGACACGGGCGAGCTTGACACCGAAGTGTGTCGTTCGTGGGTGTGGGCGCTGGCCGAGGAGGGGCTTGCCGCCACCTCATTGCGACGCAAAGTGTCCTCGCTGAAAGGGTTTACCCACTGGCTCGGGGTCAACGGCTACACCGAGGGGGATGTGGGGGTTCGTATTCGGACACCCAAAGCCCAACAGACACTGCCCCGGGTGCTTTCGCGCAGCCAGATGGAAGACATCTTGGCCGGTCTTGCCCGCGATGCCGCGACCGGAGATCCCATTGCCCTGCGAGATGCCGCCATGCTGGAGCTGCTCTACGCGACGGCCATGCGGGTGAGCGAGCTCACCAGTCTCTCGTTGGCCAGGGTGGACCTCTCCGCGCTGAGTGTGACGGTGATCGGAAAAGGCGACAAAGAACGGGTGATCCCTCTGGGTGCTCCGGCAGCGCGAGCGCTCAGTGATTATCTAGAGAAAGGCCGCCCAAAACTTGCGACAGACCGCTCGGCGAACGTCTTTTTCCTCTCGACCCGAGGGCAACGGGTCGGCTCGCGCACGGTGTATTCCGTGGTGGCCCGATTGCTAGCCGACTTAGGTGGTGATGGCCCGTTAGGCCCACACACGCTGCGGCATACCGCGGCCACCCACCTCTTGGACGGTGGGGCTGACTTACGCAGTGTTCAGGAATTGCTGGGGCATGCGTCTCTCGGGACAACCCAGATTTATACGCATGTGTCCCTGGAGCGCCTGAAGGGCGCCTACGACACCGCGCATCCGCGCGCTTAGTCTCACCAGGGCAGGAGGACAGCGCGCTCCAGGATTCCCAGCTCACGCTTGGGTGATCGGTAGTGATCACCAATGCGAAGCCCAATATGAACGCAGAGGCTCGCGCAGTGGCCGGCGTGCAGAAGGCCAAGCGGCTCCCCGGCTTTCACTCGTGATCCTGGTTCCCGGTCAGTGCTGACCGGTTCCAGGCTCACGCGGTGTCCGCGATCGGTGGTGATGGTGACAACCGGTCGGTTCACCACCCAACCGCTGAAGCTGACTCTGCCCGAGGTGGGGGCGAACACGGCTTCCGAACTGGCGGCAAGGTCAAGACCGCGATGCCCTGCACCCCAGGGAGTGAGCGGAGCGCGGAAGTCGCGGAGAACGTCGTGGTTCCCTGTGGTGGGCCAGTGCCATTGGGCGCTCGGTGCAGGAGGGATGACTGAGGTGAGAATGAGTGCCAGCACCAACCACATCCCAACAGGGTGCCGGTAGGGCCCCGTGGTCGCGCGCAAAAAGGTGTGTCCGGTGATTCGCGGGCAGGGTCAGGAACTGGGGACAGCGTGGCTGATAGCTTTAGCGAGTGAGTGAGTATGCGGTGCTTTTTGCCTTTCTAGTGACCATTGGCGCGGGGCTTGCCACACTTTTGGGTGCCGCGTTGGGCTTGTTTGCCTCGCACACCAACCGCAAATTCCTTGCCGTTTCGTTGGGGTTTTCCGCCGGTGTCATGATTTACGTCTCGTTTGTGGAGATCATTCCCAAATCCGTGGATTTTTTGGTTCCCGATCTGGGGGAAGGGTTAGCGCCCGCCGTGATGGCCACCGGTTTTCTCGGGGGACTGTTAGGGATGGCGCTGTTGTACCGGGTGATCCCGGAGCTCGAGCACCCCTCTCTCGATGAGCGACACCCTTCAGTCTCGTTGGAGGACCCGACTCAAGTAAAGAGGCTCGATAAGACCCTCTTGCGCGCAGGGATTGGTGTCGCACTCGCCATTACCTTGCACAATTTCCCCGAGGGAATGGCGACTTTTTTCCTGACCCTCGAAGACCCCCAGGTGGGCCTCGCGGTGGGATCGGCTATTGCTATTCACAATATTCCCGAAGGAATCGCGGTCGCCGTGCCGCTGTATTACGCGACAAAGTCGCGGGCAAAAGCTTTTGTGTTCGGGGCGATCTCTGGTCTTGCTGAACCCTTGGGCGCTCTGCTGGGATACCTGGTGTTGCGACCGTTCATGACGGACACGATTTTGGGAATTGTGTTTTCCGCTGTCGCGGGAATTATGGTCTACATCTCGATTGATAGTTTGTTACCCGCTGCTCGTCAGTACGGCAGCGGTCAGCTCGCCATTTACGGCGTGATTGTCGGGATGGCCGTGATGGCAGCCTCCCTGGTGTTGTTCGCGCTCTAGCGCTCACCCACCGGGGTCGCACCGTCTGTGCGGGAGAAGGGACTTGAACCCTCACGCCCGAAGGCACAGGAACCTAAATCCTGCGTGTATACCAATTTCACCACTCCCGCTGGCGCTAAAAGTGTACCGGGGCTCAGCGAGCCATCCAGGCTTCCACGTCGTCGAGTGTGCGGGGGATCCCCGCAGAGAGGTTTTCTGCCCCGTCGGGGGTGACCAGGATGTTGTCTTCAATTCGAACACCGATACCCCGCCATTGGGCGGGCACGGTTTCGTCGTCGGGTTGGAAGTAGAGGCCTGGCTCTATGGTGAACACCATTCCCGCCTCGATCGTTCCCAACAGGTAGCGCTCTCGGCGCGCGTGCGCGCAATCGTGCACGTCGAGCCCCAAGTGGTGGCTGGTCCCGTGAATCATGTATCGGCGGTGCAGTTGGCTGGTTTTCTCGAGTGTCTCCTCGAGCGACACGGGGAGGAAACCCCACTCGCTCACGTGCCGGGCGATCACTGCCATGGCGGTGTCGTGCACCGTGTGAAAAGGCACACCCGGTTGTACCGCATCAAACGCCGCGTCGGCAGCCTCCAGCACCGCGGCATAGACCAGGCGCTGGTGCTGGGTGAAGCGGCCATTAACGGGGAGCGTGCGGGTGATGTCGGCGGTGTAGAGCGATTCGCGCTCCACTCCCGCGTCCACGAGGAGCAAATCACCGTCCCGGATCGGGCCATTGTTATCTACCCAGTGCAAAATGCACGCGTGGGAACCAGCAGCNACGATGGAGTCATACCCGACTGTGTTGCCCTCGAGGCGAGAGCGCTGGTGAAAAGCCCCCTCAATAATCCGCTCACCGCGTTCGTGACCGATAGCGCCAGGAAGTACTTGGAGGATGTCGGTGAAACCACGGTGGGTGGAGTCCACCGCCTCGCGAAGCTCGGCTATTTCGAACTCGTCTTTCACTAACCGCATTTCACTGGCGACACGCTCGAGATCGTCATCATCCGATTGGGGGCCCTTGCTGCCGCGAAGTGTTTCCAGCTCACCGCTGAGGGCCGCGTCTGCTTCCCACACCGCTGCGATCGGGACGGACTTATCGTCGTGGAAGAAAAAGGTGTCCCGCTCTGCGGTGGCGATGCCAAACCGGGTGGCGACCTCGTCAAGGGAGGGGCGTCGTCCCGTCCAAAATTCGCCGATGGCGGCATTGGCATAAAACTCATCGCTGGTGCGGGGAGCGGGACCGCGGGCAAACAGGGTCCACTCGTGGTGGTCCCCCCTCCACAGCCCCTGCAGCACGCTGCCGGCCGTAGTGTCGTGACCCCAGCCGGTGAAGTAGGTAAAAGCACTGTGCGGGCGGTAGGGATAGTCGGTGTCATTGGAGCGTTGTTTGGGGGAACCCGCCGGTATCACCAGGGTGATGCCGGGGAAGTTCTCGCTCAACGCATCGCGCCGGGTGGCCGCAAAATCGGCGAGGGCGACGCGAGCAGTGGGGGTTGGGCTCCACCGGTGACCAACCGCTCTGAATAAAAGTGCGAAACGCTTCCGAGATGGGCGCAGACCGGTTGCTGGGCTTCGTCTCAGGAGGGTCTTTCGCCATGTCTTCAGTGTGCCACCTAGCATGGGGGAGTGCCATTGCGAATAGACCTCCACGCCCACACCACCTGCTCGGATGGGGCGGACACCCCGACGCAGTTGGTCGAGCAGGCGTTGCGCGCCGGCCTGGATGTTCTGGGCCTCAGCGACCACGACACCCTGAGCGGCTGGGACGAAGCAGCCGCAGCGGTGTCGGGTTCGGGAATGACGGTGATTCCCGCCATCGAGCTCAGCGCCCAGGTGATCGATCGAGAGGCGGGCACCCCGCCGCGCAGCGTTCACCTGCTGGGGTATCTGCCAGACCCGGCTCATCCTGCACTGCGCAAAGAAACCGACAAGATTCGCTCGCACCGCGACCACCGTCTCCAGTTGATGGTGGAGAAGCTGCAGACCGACTTCGACATCCGTTGGGACGAAGTTGCCCACACGATTCCCCCGGGGGCGACCGCGGGAAGGCCCCACATTGCTCAGGTTCTGATCGATAAAGGCTATTTCCCGGACACCTCAGCGGCTTTTGCGGGCCCGTTGAGAGCTGATGGCCCCTATCACGTGCCGCACTACGCGCCCCTGCTCACCCACGCCATTACCGTATTGCGCGACGCCGGCGCGGTCCCCGTCCTCGCGCATCCCTACACCGGCGCCCGCTCGGGCGCGATCGATCACACTCTCAGCGAAGACCAGATTCTTGCCGGCTATGACGCACTGGTGGACCACGGGTTAGCGGGGTTGGAGATTCACCACCGTGAAAACACCGACGCAGGGAAGGAGCTGTTGCAGAAAGTGGCGAAGCGCCATGACCTGATCATCACCGGCTCCAGCGACTTTCACGGCACGAAGAAGCCGAACCAGTTGGGCGAAAACACGACGACCCCGGAACACCTCGAGCGAATACTCACCCAAGGAACCGGCGCAGCACCCCTGCGTTAGCTGGAGGTGCGGCGACGGCGACGCTGGCGGTTTCCGGAGGACGCTGACTCTGCCCCCGACGTGGTTCGCGACGCAGACCCGCTGGAGTGTGAAGCCCCGCCCTGTGAACCACCGCGTGGGGAACCCTGCGATCCGCGCGGAGGCTGCCCGGCGCGTTTTTCCTTCTGCGGAATGGGAGTCGTTTTGAGGCGGCCCTTCGTTCCCTCGGGAATGTTGAGGTCTTCAAAGAAGTGCGGGGAGGACGAGTAGGTTTCCACGGGCTCGGGAATGCCCATTTCCAATGCCTTATTGATCAGTGCCCATTTGTGGAGGTCATCCCAGTCCACAAAGGTCACCGCAATACCGGTTTTCCCGGCGCGACCGGTACGACCCACACGGTGCAGGTACGCATCATGGTCTTCGGGAATCGTGTGGTTGATGACGTGCGTGACGTCATCAACGTCGATACCTCGGGCCGCCACGTCTGTGGCAATCAACACGTCTTTTTTCCCGGCCTTGAACGCCACCATGGAGCGCTCACGGGCGTCCTGGCTCATATCGCCGTGAACCGATCCGGCGAGGAAACCGCGGTCATTGAGCTCCTCCATGAGGCGCGCTGCCGCGCGCTTCGTGCGGGTGAAGATGACGGTTTTCCCGCGACCGGGTGAAAGCAGGATGCGCCCGATGATTTCGTCCTTATCGAGCGCGTGCGCGCGATACACGAAGTGTTTGATGTTGGCCTGCGTGATGGTTTCATCGGGCGATGTCGCGCGAATGTGAATCGGTTTGTTCATGAAGCGCCGTGCCAACGTCACCACGGGCCCCGGCATGGTGGCCGAGAACAGCATGGTGTGACGAGTGGCAGGGGTTTGAGCGAACAGGCGCTCGACATCGGGGAGGAACCCCAAGTCGAGCATTTTGTCAGCCTCATCGAGCACCATCGTCTTCACGTCGGCAAAAGAAATGAGCCGTTGGCTGGCGAGATCGAGCAGACGCCCCGGTGTTCCCACCACGACTTGTGCACCAGCTTTGATGGCCTCAATCTGGCCTTCATACGCTTTGCCGCCATAAATGGAGACGATCGAGGTGGATCGGTTGCTGGTGGCGAGCACCATGTCTTCGGTGACCTGAACGGCCAATTCGCGGGTGGGGACCACAATCAGCGCTTTCACGCCGGGTTCGGGGTCCACACCGAGGGACTGAATGAGGGGAAGGCCAAAACCGAAAGTTTTGCCGGTTCCCGTTTTTGCTTGTCCAATAATGTCTTGGCCGGTGAGCGCAATCGGAATGGTCTGTTCCTGAATGGGGAACGGTTCTTTAATTCCTGTGGCTTCGAGTGCCTCGACCATGTCGGCTTCGATACCGAGGTCGGAAAAATTCACGTGTTAGGTATTCCTCGTCTGTTGTTTTTTGCCAGTCTAGTCGTCGCACCCTTCCGCTAGCCGATGGTGGGCCCGGGCTAAGCTTGCGGGATGGCCTTCTGGAAGCGCAAGAAACCCCAGAATGGGCCCACCCTGCCTAGTCGCGGCGATTCCGCGGCCGTCAATAAAGTCGATGTTGACGCTCTTGCGCCGCCGGCGGCAGACTTTTTGGTGAGCGCCGTCAATCTGCAGGCGCGGTTGGTGACTCTGTTGGCCCAGTGCGCCGAGCAGGCCTGGGCGAGCGCTGATGCCGAAGAGCTGATGAGCGCTACAGGCACAGCGATGGATCGCTATCGGGCTTTTTCGAAGCTTCTGGATGACTACGTCGATGACCCCGCACTCGCTGTGGCGCCGGGTCGCGAAAAACTTGCCCGTCACCTCGCTCGCGTGGAAAGTGCGCGCTGGTATGAGAACCTCACCACCGCCTATGTGCTCACGGGGTTTGCACGGGACTTCTGGCACCTCCTGGCGCAAGGGATGCCGACGGCTTTGGCCCACACAGCGCAGGAGATTCTGGCCGATCAGGGTGATGAAGAAGCTATGGCGCGAGTCTTGGAGGGACTGTTGGCTTCCGACGAGCGCTACCGCTCTCGGGTCAGCCTGTGGTCAAGGCGCCTCGTCGGCGATGTGATGCTGATCTGCCGGGATGCTCTCTCGGCGAGAGCACAGGCCTCCCAGGAAACGGAAGCTCCCCTGGAGCCGGTGCTGACCGAAGTGCTCGGTCACCACACACGGCGCTTGGACCGGCTAGGTCTTACCGCTTAGCGAACGAGGTTCTCCCACAGGGCTTCGTCTGCTGCGTCTCGGCGTCGAGGGAGGTAAATACCCACGGCAATCGGTGCGGCGATAGCCAGACCTAGCGCGATTACCCAGCCCCAAATTCCCGACGGGGAAAGTCCCACCCACATCGCCAGAGCCCAGCCGAGAGATCCGGCAATGATCGCGGTGGAGGGAACCACTGCGAGACCGAGGCGATCGCGCAGGGGAAGCACGTAGCGAAGGCCGAAGCCGATGAGGCCGGCTGCGGTAATGACAAGAACGAGGTTGACAGCCACGGGTTAGGGCGCGAAGCCGACCTTCCGAGCCTTTTCCACACCCAGTTCGACGTAGGCGAGGTGACGAGAGGCCACAACAAAGATGTGGCCTTTTTCATCCTCAAACCGAAGGGTGCCCGACTCTGAGGCAAGACCCTCAGCGATCGCCTTCTCGAGGTCTTTCACGGGAGCATTCGTGGTGATCACGAGCTCGCGTGCGGTGTTAATGATTCCAATACGTATATCCACCCCTCCAGCGTAGAGCACGTCACCTGTGTGGATTAGCCTCGAAGGTGATGTCCGATGTGACCCCCTCCGCCCTCATTGATGCGCCTGCCCGGGTGCACCAGATTGTGCTGGGTGCTCCCGGGTCGGGAAAGACAGAACTGCTGCAGCAGCGGTTTCTCGCTCTCGTGGGGCAGGGGGTTCACCCCGACAATCTGCTGATCGCTACGCCCACCCGGCACCAGGCTTCCCACCTGCGAGATGTTCTGGGCCTCCGTTTGGGTTTAGCGACCCAGGGCGCGAGGGTTCGCTCCCTTGCAGCCCTCGCGTTTTCCCTCCTGGAGAGCTTCCACCGCCAACGGGGGCTCCCCGCGCCCGATTTGATGAAAGCCAGTCAGATCGACCTGGATATTCAGGCACTCCTCACCGGGCACGAAGAGGATCGCTCGGGCCCTGCGTGGCCGGAGATGTTTGGCCCTGAGGTTCGCGCTACCCGGGTGTTTCGCCAAGAATTGCGTGAATGGATCGCCCGGGCGGGGGAGAACGGCGCGACCAGCGACGAGATTCGCCAGGCGGCCTCGCGTTTAGGCCGCCCGGAATGGTCGGCAGCGAGCGATTTCCGCGAGGAATACCGGCGTGTGGTTGCTAGTGCTCGACCGGGGGCCTTTGACTCGGGGGAAATTTTTGCGCGAGCCACCGCCGCGGTNCGGGAGGGGCTACCTCAGGAATTCTCGGGGCTTTTGCACCTNTGCATCGAGGATGCCCACGATCTCACGCATGCCGGTGTGATGCTGATCGAGGCGCTTGCCTCCCAGGGTGTGGGAATGACGGTGGTGAGCGAACCCGACGTGGCGGGGAATACGTTCCGCGGCAGCGAACCCTCGGGTCACGCGCTCTTGGCAGCCTCCTGGAAGATTGCGCCCACGGTGTTGCCCCGGGTGTGGCGCCACGGTTCTGCAATCCGGGCGGTCGTCTCGGAGGTGACCGCCCGGATCGGGACCGCGCAGGCGGGCACTCAACGCTCAGCGCTGAGTGAAGAGTTGCCGGCGACCGTGCACACCATGGTGACNGATGGTCCCCAATCCGAGGCNTTCAACATTGCCGGCCTCATTCGCGAAGCGCAGCTCTCCCAGCACAGAGCNCTCGAGGACATTCTGGTGGTAGCGCGTCGCGGCACCCGGGTGAGCGAACTGGTGCGCGAGTTGACCATGGCGGGTATTCCTGCCCGCCAAAACATGAGTGGCGCAACGCTGCGCGAGCACAGCGCCGCCCGAGAGCTGTTGGAAGTGCTCGCGCTGGGGTTGGGCCTGCGCCCGATGACCTCCCGATCCGCCATCGCGGCACTGCAGGGCCTCTATGGCGGAATGTCCCAACAAGAATTGCGACGCCTTCGGTTCGCGATGCGCGCAGAAGAATCCGGCGATGAGCCTTATCGCCCGGTGGATGCCCTGATCGCTGAAGCCCTGGCGCACCGTGGTGGGTTTGCGCTGCTGGAGGCGAACGTCGCCCATAAAGCCCACACCCTGGCCAGGCTGCTCGCGGATATTCGGGATAACCCGTCCTGGAGCGTGTCCGAGGCACTGTGGGCTGTGTGGGAAGGCTCCGGGGCAAACCGTAGTTGGCCCAAGAAAGCTCAGGCGTCGGGGCTTCGGCAATCGGGCATCAATCGCTCACTCGACGCCGTAGTGGCACTCTTTGCGCAGGCAGCAGATTTTGGTGAATCCACCCCGGGTGGAGACCCCGCTGTCTTTATCGAAGCGCTTCTCACCGCCGAAGTACCCGAAGACGTGATTTTGCCCACTCCCTTGTGGCCGGCGGTGTTGGTGGCGACTCCCTCGTCTGTTGCGGGGGTGGAGCGCCCGATAGTGATCGTGTCGGGTGTCGACGAGGGGGTGTGGCCTGACCTGCGGTTGCGGGGCTCCCTTCTCGGTGGACACCGCTTGACCGCCGCACTCCTGGGCCGGGACGACACCTCGATCGATGAAGCCAAAGTGGTCCGCGATGACGAACTTCGCCTGTTTGCTCTCGCGGTGTCCCGCGCGAGCGAAGAAGTCATCATCACCGCAACACAGTCGGAAGAATCGGAACCGAGCGCTCTATTTCGTCTGGTGGAAAAACACTCAGTGTCCAGGGAGCCACTCACCCAGCCGCCGGCCTCCGCGAGAAGTGTGGTGGGCTCCCTCCGGCGAGACCTCGTGCAGCAGATTTCCGCAGGCGCAGACGCCNGTACCGTCGCCCGCGACCTCGCGGTCGCCGCGCAGTGGGGGCTCTCGGGAGCAGACCCCGATACCTGGTGGGGGCTGGCTCCCATCAGCACGGAAGAACCGTTGCCGGAAGGTGAGCCAATCCCGGTGTCCCCCTCGGCATTGGCCTCGGTGGAGGAGTCACCCTTGGATTGGTTCCTCTCCTCCCTGGCCCGCAATGACCCAGCACCCTCGCGCGGNCTGGGCCTGNTGCTCCACCAGGCGTGGGAGCATCACGGCGAAGATGAAGAATCCCTCTGGTCGGAGGTGGATCGCCGGTTTGGCGAGCTTGAGTATGACGCGGGATGGGTCGAGCACTACGAGCGCGGGCTGGCTCGAGGCATGGTGACTGCTCTGGGGGATTACACCAGAGACCGCCTGCGTGACGGGTACGAGGCTCTCGGTGTTGAGACACCGTTCACCATCGAGCACGAGGGCGTGGTCGTGCGCGGTGTCATCGACCGTCTGGAAAAGACACCGCAGGGTGGCGTTCTTGTCGTCGATCTCAAAACAGGAAACCCGCAAACCGATGCTGCGGTCACGGACAACCCCCAAATGCTCGCCTACCAAATGGCGCTCGAATCCCCGGGGATTNNGCAGGTGCTCGGTGACACGGNACCGGTGTCGGCGGGGGCCATTTTGCTCTTTGTGAAGAGTGGCGTCCGGGGCAAAACGTATCGTCTGGCAGCGCAAGAGCCCCTCACCGCAGAAAAGCGAGAATCCTTTCTGGCGCGCGTTGAGTCGGCAGCGCGCCTCATTGCTGCCCACCAGTTTGCGGGGGAACCCCGAGCTTTTGGCCGACCGGGCACACCCGCTCGTCACCGGTGGCACGCGATCGCGCAGGTGTGTGGCGATGCTTAGCGCGAAAGAGCTCGCTGCCCTGCTGGGCCCTGAGGTACCCACCCCGGAGCAGGAAGCCATCATTGAGGGTGCGCCGGGCGGAACCTTCCGCGTGGTGGCGGGCGCTGGCTCGGGGAAAACGGAAACAATGGCTCAGCGGGTTGTGTGGTTGATCGCCAACTCCCATGTCAACGCCTCTGGGGTGCTCGGGCTCACTTTCACCAAAAAAGCGGCGCGGGAGCTCTCCACGCGCATTCGATCCCACCTCGCCACCCTCGCACAGGCGGGGATTGGGGTAGAGACCGACGAGTTTGTGGGCCCCACCGTGTCGACCTACAACGCTTTTGCCGCCGGCTTGTATCGCGAACACGCGACGTTGCTGGGGCGTGACCCGGAGGCCAGCGTTTTATCCGAAGCCAGCGCGTGGGCGCTGACTCGTTCGGTGGTGGTCGCCAGTTCCCAGCCGGAGTTGGAGAGCCTCGGAATGGACCCCGCCGCGGTGACCAACGCGGTTCGCCGACTCTCTCAGCGTCTCGCGGAAAACCCGGTGGCCAACGACGCGATGGACCGACTTGTCGCAGAGTTGGGAGCCCTTCGGGACCTGCCTCCCGGGGGTCGTGGGGCGTACGCCGATGTGGGGAAAGCCATTGACACGGTCGCGCGGTTGCCGCTGTTCACCGCGCTCGTGGCGGAAGTAGCGGAAGCCAAAAGACTGCGCGGAGTACTGGAGTTTTCTGACCAAATTGCGTTGGGTCTTGAGTTGATTGAGCGCTTCGGGCACATTCGTGAACAGCTCACGGACACTTTTGGTGCGGTGCTGTTGGATGAATACCAGGACACCTCTGTGGCACAAACGACGCTGTTGTCGAAGATTTTTGGGCAGCACCCTGTGATGGCCGTGGGAGACCCGCACCAAGCGATCTATGCCTGGCGGGGGGCTAGCAGCGCAAACCTCACAGATTTCGATCACGCTTTTGGCCCGAAGGTGATCTCGGCGACACTGTCGACATCGTGGCGGAATGGAATCCGTGTCCTCGATGCCGCAAACTGCGTCGCTGAGCCCCTCCGGAAGCTTCCTGGGCCCACCGCGGAGGTCCTCACACCGCGGAAGGGTGCGGACGCGCTCGCCCCGACAGTCCTGTTTCCCGCCACGCTGGAGGAGGAGGCTGCCCAGGTGGCGAGCTGGTGCGCCGAGCATTTGTCCAGGAGCTCTGGGTCCACGCCGAGCAGTGCCGCCGTGATTCTGCGGGCACGAGCACACCAAAAAGTGTTTGTGGACGCGCTAACTCGCGAGGGTGTGCCCGTGCATGTGTTGGGCATNGGCGGTCTNTTGGAGGACCCCGCNATCGCGGATGTGGTGTGCACCTTGCGTGTTTTGGCGCACCCTCACGCCGAGACAGAGTTGCTGCGGTTGCTCAGTGGCGCCCGCTGGCGCTTGGGTGTGGCAGACCTGCGGGCCCTCGCGGCCACCGCACGCTGGCTGGTGGGGCGCGATGAAAAAGGCTCCGAGCTCTCGGAGCAACGCGCGGATCGACTCACCCGGTCTCTCGCGAGCACCGATCGTGCGGGGCTGATTGATGCACTGTTGTTCATTGCCCGCGCGCCGGAGGGTCATCACCAAAGAGCGCNGTACTCAACGCCGGGCCTTTCGCGCATCGCCGATGCTGCCGCCACCCTCACCTCTCTCCAGGGGCANCGTTTTGGGGACGTCGCCGAACTGGTGGTCGCTATTGAGCAGGATTTGGGGCTCGATGTCGAACTACTGGCTCACCCCGATCGCGGAGCATCCCGCGCGGCGCGCAATGCCTTTATGGAAGCCCTCTCGAGTTATCTTGCGTTTGCCGATGACGCGGGGGTCGCAGGTTTCGTGCAGTGGCTCGATGAAGCAGAGCGCAAAGACAACCTCTCGCCCCGGCCTGAGGAACCTCGGCCCGGGTGCGTCCAAGTGTTGACCATTCACGGTGCGAAAGGTTTGGAATGGGACATCGTCGCTCTGCCGCGCCTTGTCGAAGGCGAGCTTCCGGGCACCGCTAAGGGTACGTCAGGCTGGCTTTCCGATGGGGAGCTGCCCTACGAGTTCCGCGGGGATTCCGCCTCACTCCCTGTTTTTTCGTGGCGAGGGGCGGAGACGCTCAAAGAAGTGAATGAGCGTCGCACAACCTTCGCCGAAGCCATGGTGGACCACCACGTCGCCGAGGAACGGCGACTGATGTATGTCGCGATTACTCGTGCGAAGAAACATCTGCTGCTGTCAGGTTCCTATTGGGCCCACCAGAAGAGCCCACGAAATCCGTCGCGGTTTCTGACCGAGTTGTCGGAAGCAGGCATTATTGGCACGCTTCCCGAAAACCCATTCCCCGAGGAACAACCGGCCAGAGAAGAACGTGAACAGCCCCTCTGGCCTG
>JGI26087J52781_1000029_pt1 | contig 14861 bp, 14 predicted proteins | sample SaaInl33SG_5_DNA_FD_52781 | JGI IMG/M metagenome (IMG submission 52781) | reverse complement strand
GAACTGATGGCTGCCATTGAGGGGCTTTCAGCACTGAAAGGTTCTTGCACCGTCCATGTGTTTACCGATTCCGTTTATGTGAAAGACGGAATCACCAAATGGCTCGCCAATTGGAAGAAAAATGGTTGGAAAACGGCATCGAGAAAACCCGTCTCCAATCAGGATCTCTGGCAACGACTGGACACTGCGGCATCCTGTCATCAGGTGCATTGGCATTGGGTCAAGGGGCACGCCGGTCATCCTGGCAATGAGCGTGCGGATGAATTGGCGAATCAGGGGGTGAGTGAGCTATGCGGCAAATCATTCTAGATACTGAAACTACCGGACTCGATCCCAATCAAGGCCACCGTGTGATTGAAATTGGCTGTATTGAAATGGTGAATCGGCGTCTGACCGATCGTCATTTTCACGCCTACATCAATCCAGAACGAGCGATTGATCAAGAGGCCATCGAAGTTCACGGGATCACCAATGAATTTCTGACCGACAAGCCGAATTTTGCCGGAATTGTGGATGAGTTGATTGAGTTTATTCGTGGTGCAGAATTGATTGCTCACAATGCATCATTCGATGTGAATTTTTTAGAGGCTGAACTCAAGCGGATCCCAGGCGCCCCCAGTATGGTCGAATTGATGCATGGCGGAGTAGCGGTTGATACCCTAGCAATGGCAAAAGAGAAGCGTCCTGGAAAGCGGAATTCGCTGGATGCGCTCTGCCGAGACTACAAGATCGATGCCAGTGAGCGGACGCTGCATGGCGCACTCCTGGATGCTGAGCTTTTGACTCGCGTCTATCTGGCGATGACTCGCGAGCAGAGCCGAATGTTTGGTGGTTCCGAGAATCTCCAACAAGGCTCCAGATTTGAGCCGATCCAGAAAATGACCGATGCTGCCCGGCAACAACGCGTTGTCCCTCCGAGCGATGACGAGCTGTCTAATCACCAAGCGTTTCTCGATACATTACGGCAGTCCAATGCAGACATTGTATGGGATCGGTCCTCGTTGTGAACTGGCTTGGCGATCATGAGGTGAGTTGGTTACCTGGGTTGGATACCGGCCATTCATCACGTGTTGTCGTGACTTCAAGCGAGCGCTCAGTCGCTGTCACAGAGGTTGGGGGCCCTTGTTTACTCGAGCTCGATGATGCGTTGATCCGAGGCCTTGACCCAGTGCTTGCAGGGACACTGGATGGCATCACTTATTATGGCGTTCGCACACAGCCCATCCAAGGCCTGACCTATGAGGCGCTCAGGCCTGCTCTGATCCAAATGGATAGTCGTCAATTTATTCCTGTCAGCACCGTGATACAGGTCCTCGATTTTATTGATGAGCATCAGTACTGCGGGCGCTGCGGTCAGCCGACCGAAGCATCGCGATCCGATCGTGGACGGCATTGCGAACCTTGTCGTTTGACGCAATACCCACGAATTTCCCCATGCGTCATTGTGTTAATTACTCGCGGTGACGAGATTCTACTGGCGCGGGCTCCACGATTCGTGGAGGGGATGTATTCCACACTGGCTGGGTTTGTGGAGGCAGGGGAGTCTGCGGAACACGCGTGCCATCGCGAGATTTTTGAAGAGGTGGGAGTGTCAATCGAACAACCCATTTTCCAGGGCAGTCAAAGTTGGCCGTTTAAGCACTCATTGATGCTCGGATATCGAGCTGAGTGGAAGTCTGGAGATATCCAGATTGATGGTGAAGAAATCGTGGATGCACAGTGGTTTTCTATCGATCGGTTACCGAAACTTCCACCCAAAGCATCAATCTCTCGTGGGATGATTGATGCCTATGTGTCTGAACGCCTTAGTTAACCGGAACGACTAACCACTCACCGGGACGAATCAGGTTTGACGTGGCATTGAGTTTTCTGAGATTTTTCACTGTCGTCTGAAATCGTCTGGCGATTTTCCACAGAGAGTCCCCGCTTCGCACTTTATAGCGAATGGTTTCTCCGTAATCGTTACCTAATTCTAAATTCACTAATTGTTTTGAAATATTTTCGCTGGTACTTGGCACTCGAATGGTTCTGCCTGCGACGATTCGGGAGTTCGTCATGCCGTTCAGCATCATGAGCTCAGGCACAGTGGCTCCGATGCGGCCTGCAATCTCACTCAATGTGTCACCGGATTTCACCTCATAAGGTCGAGTTCTCACGTAATCCCGNACCGATACACTGACCAACCGCGTAGAAAACTCTTGGACTGCCGTGTTTGGGAGAACCAACTGGTAAGGTTCCTGCGCCGGGGTAATCCATGAGCGAATACAGGGGTTGTAACGCCGGATATCTTCAAGCGGTAACCCACTTAATTCCTGAACCAGAGAGACCTCCATCGGCGCCTCTAGCGTCAATGTTTTAAATGGAATTGCAGGATCGATATCAGGTAATTCAATCCCTTGATCCTTCGCATCAAGAATGAGATCTCGCGTGACCAGNAGGCGTGGGACGTATCGGCGTGTTTCACGAGGCAGTTTGAGTGACCAAAAGTCGGTTGCTTTCCCAGCTCGCTGATTCTGACGAATCGCGCGATCAATGCGGCCAGGACCGGCGTTATAAGCGGCAATGGCCAACAGCCAATCACCAAACTTTGCATGCATCTGTTCAAGGTAGTCCAGTGCCGCTCGGGTCGAGTGAATCACATCACGACGCTGATCACAGGTTTGACCTAGCTTTAANTTCAGGACACGGGCTGTTCCAGGCATAATTTGCCACATCCCAACCGCTCCCATCCGTGATACTGCCCAAGGGCTATAGGCTGACTCGACGTATGGCAATAGCGCGAGCTCTGCAGGCAACCCACGACGCTTCACTTCATCCCAAACATAGGGCAGATAGATATCCGCCTTAACGAGAAAATCGGAGAAAAACCCTGGACTGTGAGTCAACCGACGGCGATGCAGATCAGCATATTTCGTTTCTTGCAGCTCACTCAACGTGAAGCCCTGGATAATGTCCGCCCAGATTGTGGTCTCAATCGCTGCTAAATCCGTTGTTGACTCAATAGGTGGGTCTTCTTGAGTTTCAGGTTCCGAGATATTTGGGCTATCGATTGCTTCCCCTAGCTCACGAATAATCGCCAGCGGATCATAAAGCGCTGAGTCATCCTTGGCCTCCAGAGGGTCTTGATCAATGGGCGGAAGGTTCTCTGTACTTGATTGAGGCTCCACGCTTACGCTTGAAACCGCAGTCTCGCTCATCGTCTGTGGGCTTTGTTGCACAGTCTGACAACCGGCCATCAACAAGAGANCCGCGAACCAAGCGCTGTGATGACTATTGATCATTTGCATTAAAACTGGTCTTTTTGTAAGCGGCGTTCAGCCAATTGGGCAACAGTGGTTGCACGTAAAAATGGGTTCGTCAGTCGTTCAAGCNCGAGCGTCGTTGGGACAGTGGCTGCGCCTTGCGCTCTCATCTCNCTGACCTGTTGCNGACGCTTGTGAGTCTCTTGATTATCAGGCTCAGCGACAACCGCAAAATTGAGATTGGCCAAGGTGTATTCATGCGCACAATAAATCTCAGTATTTGCCGGTAACTGATTGATTTTATGAGACTAGAGAACATATTCTCTGCACTTCCTTCAAACAATCTGCCGCATCCGGCGGCAAATAGTGTATCTCCGGTAAAGGCAACAGGCTGCTGGAACTGATCAGATACCGAGGTGTAAGCCACATGATCTAAGGTATGGCCGGGAACTTCGATCACTTCAAAGTTAGCACCTAAAACACGGATGATGTCACCTTCGGAAACTGGCTTTGACGGTCCTTTCAGGGGTTGATGCGAGCCGATGACCTCGATTCCAGCGAAGCGTGAGCACAAATCGAGAACACCGCCTTGATGATCACCGTGCCAATGCGTCAACAGAATGCCTTGAAGGGTCAGTGCATGACTCTCCAAAAAGGCGATCACGGGCGCTGCATCGCCAGGGTCGACCACCCAGGCGTTCTCGTCATCGGCAACGACCCAGATGTAGTTGTCATCAAATGCGTGAACTCGGTGAATCTGGAGCATTAGGCGTTNTCCGAGTCAGCCATCGCGGTGATATTGAAGCCGTTGTCGACATAAATGGTCTGGCCTGTAATCCCCGAGGCTAGATCGGATGCTAAGAATGCAGCTGTATTGCCGACTTCTTCGATCGTTGTNTTGCGGCGGAGTGGGGTACGGGACGCGTTGTAGTTCAACATGGAACGGAAATCCTTAATCCCACTGGCCGCTAATGTGCGAATTGGGCCTGCTGAAATCGCGTTGACCCGGTGACCCTTGGGTCCCATCGAAGTGGCGAGGAACCGAACACCGGCTTCGAGAGACGCTTTTGCCAATCCCATCACATTGTAATTCGGCATCGTCTGAACAGCTCCAAGGTAGGACAGCGTTATAATGCTTCCTTGACGTCCCTCGAGCAGTGGTTGGGCCGCCTTNGCAAGCGCCACCAAACTGTAGGAGGAGATGTCATGTGCAATTCGAAAGCCNTCGCGCGTCGTTGCATCGACGAAGCTACCACTGAGCTGATCACCAGGAGCGAAGCCAACCGCATGAACAACGATGTCGATTCCATCCCAATGCTTGGCCAACCCCTCAAAGACCGCATCAATCTCTTCGTCACTTCCAACGTCACACGGGAAACACAGCTCAGGAGGGGTTCCCCAGCCTTCGGAAAACCCTAAAACGCGGTCTTTTAGCTTGTCATTTTGGTATGTAAACGCAAGCTCTGCGCCTTCGCGATGCATCGCCTGAGCAATCCCATAAGCGATCGACAGTTTGCTTGCGACACCGACGATCAGTGCGCGTTTACCGGAGAGCATTCCCATTGCATATCCTTTTTCTTGTGTTGAAGCGATAGCGGGCAATGTTACCATGAAGTCATGGCAGTTCAGAGCGTGTTTCGACTTGGCGTGCATGATAAACAGCGAGCTTGGGATCGCTGGGTTGGCGGTCGTCTTGGTCACCGAATTCAAGTTGAGGAGCGCAGGCTGGCTCGACGTGAGCTTCGGCGGCTATTCGGACAGGTGGTCCTTCAAGTTGGTGGCACAGCAGGTTTCCCACTGATCGCCGATTCGCTTGCCCCCGTTCGTTTACACGTTGTGTTTGGAGGGGAGGTTCCGAAAACCTCACATTGCCCTGTGATTTTAGCGGAAGATAATTTGCTTCCGTTTCCAACCGACTCGGTTGATATTTTGGTATTGCAGCATTCGCTGGATATCAGCGCTCATCCCCATCAGGTATTACGTGAAGCAGAACGTGTTCTTCGACCCGGGGGAAGACTCTTGTTATTTGGTTTTAATCCCGCATCCAGCTGGGGATTGAGGAAGCTCATCAGTACGCCACTGGATAGTTTGCTGCCTTGGCATGCTCGATTTATGCGTCGAAGCCAGATTGAAGACTGGTGTCGTTTGTTAAATTTAGTTCCCGAGCTCTCACGACATGCGGTGTACAGTTTACCGCTCGCTAAAACCGGCATACGGAAACTCTTTAAGCGCATTGAGCACTCAATGGCTCGGAAAGAGTGGCCAATTGGCGCTGTCTATTGTTTGCGTGCAAAGAAAGAGCGAAATGCCTATATCCAAGGAAAACCAAGCCCCCTTGGACGTTTCGCCAACGTAGGTCAGACGCTTAAGCCGGCTGTTGGGATGCGGCGGAAGCCAATATTACGCGTAGTGCAGAAACCGGATGACGCATCGTCTGATTGGAGAAGCGTTTAACCTGAGATCGACAAGAGTAACCGGTCGCCAAAATCTCTCCATCTGATTGAGTCTGAGCCTCGACTTTGGGTTTCCAGCTCTGCGCATAAATCGTTTGAGAGGTCTCCACGTTCGCCTTCTCATGCCCATAGGTGCCAGCCATCCCACAACACCCGACAGATTCAATCTCCAATGATTGACCAGCCATCGCAAAGATCGGCTTCCATAATGCGAGAGATTCCTTCGCATTGGTTGCCTCAGTACAATGCGCAAAGAGACGGAAACGTTTCACCGGCAAGGTGGTTGCAATGGCCCCTTCAACCAGATGGGTAGCAATGAACTCTTGAACGAGCAGGACAGGAGGCGTCTCAATGTGTGCTTCTTGATACTCAGACCGATAGGTCATCGTCATCGAGGGATCTAATCCAATCATCGGCACGCCGATGGCATCGATTGCTCGGAGTTTTTCGGCATTGGATTCGCCAAGGCGTTTAAACCATTTGAGGAAACCATGGACGTGCAGTGGCTTTCCGTTGGCGTGAAACGGCATCAAGGTAGGTTCAAAATCCAGAAGCTTGAGTAACTCAAACAGGTCAACCACGGCATTGGTTTCGAAATAACTGGTAAAGGCATCTTGAACGACGACCACTTGACGACTGAATCGTTCGGGATCGGAGTCTTTCATCGCAAGCAATCGGCTCGTGTCGGCAACTTGAAAGCCTGCTTCGGCGATGGCTCGATGAGGATCTATCCCAGACAGCGAAGGGGAGTCCACCAATCCGAGCATCGAAAACAGACCGCGACCCAACCGCGACTCGACCAACAGGTTGTAAAGTTTCGGTACCTGTGCCGCGATCGGCAGTGCATATTCGAGCGTCCCCACAATCCAGTCCTTCATTGGGCGAGAATATCGGGTGTAATAGGCGCTTAAAAAATGACTCCGGAACGTCGGAACACTGACTTTAATCGGACATTGGCCCGTGCAGGATTTACAGGCCAAACATGTCGACATCGATTCAAACACTTCGTGGTTAAAATCATAATTTGCGTCTGATTTTTTCCACGTCCGCAGGATCCGCGCCGGAGCTCCAAGAATGTGCTCGCCAATCGACAAAGAGGGAATTGATTGAACGCCCTGATCTGACAAGCGCGTGACCCATTCGCGCATTAAGCCAGCGCGACCCTTGGGTGTGTATCGGCGATCACGTGTTGCCTTCCAACTTGGACACATCCGATCGTCCAGATCGTAATTGTGACAAGCTCCATTCCCATTACAGAGAAGGGACGTGCTTGCCGATGACTGAAGGCTCGGCGCGATCGCGCGATCACTCGCGCCACGCGTCGGGACCTGATCAATCTTCAACAGCGGCGAGTCGACTGTTGGCCCTGCAATCTTACCTGGATTCAATCGGTTTAATGGATCAAACAGCGCCTTGACTTGGCAAATTGCTGGATAGAGCGAACCAAAGAAGATCGGCGCATATTCTGATCGCACCCCTTTACCATGCTCACCCCAAAGAAGGCCATGGTATTTCTTCGTTAAATCAACAACTTGATCAGTAATCGTGCGGACCATCTCCATCGTTTCCGGAGCCTTCAAATCGAGCAACGGACGAACATGAAGAACACCGGCGTCAACATGACCAAACATCCCATAATCCAGATCATGCTCATCGAGTAACTGTCGGAACTCACCNATATATGGCGCTAAGTTTTCTGGGGGAACGCAGGTATCCTCAACGAAGGCAACCGGCTTTTTCGCACCTTCAACTCCACCCAATAAACCGACCGCTCGNTTGCGCATCGCCCAAACCTGAGAGACTTGCGCGCGTCCGCGTGCGATCGCATGAGCAAAGGANCGACCATTATCCGACGCAACCNGTTCAAGGTATCGACGAAATTGATCNACGGTATCGGCCAGTTTGGCCGCATCAAAATCCGTGAACTCCACCAAATTAATTCCCTGGAGGGTTCGATCAGATGCCGGGAAATAATCAGCGACACTGTCCCAAATAAAATCATTCATTGCTAAATTCAGGACCTTGGAGTCAACGGTTTCGATCGACGTCGCCCCATGAGTCATGAGCTCTCGGGCATCAAACAACGCATCCATGAACGATTCGTACTGCACAGCAACCAAGGCCACTTCCGTTGGCAGAGGTTCTAGGTTGATTCTCGCCTCGCTAATGAGCGCCAGAGTCCCTTCAGAACCGCAGAGCACAGCGTTTAAATCAATCTTGCCGTCATCGGTACGCACGTGTTTCAAATCGTAGCCGGTAAGGCATCGATTCAGTTTGGGGAAGCTGTCATCGATCNCCTGCTGGTTGGTGTCGTGGAGCTCACGAAGCGCNTGCCCGAGACGGTATTCAGGTGNTGAGCGCGACAACTGATCTAATTCATCATCTGACAGCACGCTGGTTTCCAGTGTTTCTCCAGTCAAGAGTACCGNCTTGAGATTCAGAACATGGTCTCGTGTCTTCCCATATCTGACTGATCCTTGCCCACTTGCGTCGGTGTTGATCATTCCGCCAATCGTCGCTCGATTGGATGTGGATAGATCCGGTGCAAAAAAAAGTCCATGTTGGCGGATCTCGGCATTCAGGTGGTCTTTGACNGCCCCGCATTGAACNCGGGCCCACCGTTCTTCAACGTTGATTTCAAGGATCTGGTTCATGTGTTTACTGGTGTCGACCACAACGCCNGCACCCAGACTTTGCGCATTCGTTCCGGTCCCGCCNCCGCGNGGATAGAGCGTGACCTCATGGTCATGGGCTGCACGAACGATACGACAGAGATCCTCGTGATCCTTCGGAAACACGACAACTTGTGGATACACCTGATAGATGCTGTTATCGGTGGAAAGCACTGTGCGAGTAGCATCATCACAGTGAATTTCGCCCTCGAAACCTAATGCATGAAGCTCCCGCACATAATGCTGAACGGTTTCAGAGACAGGCTCGCGATGGTCAAGACGCGGAATCATCGAACGGGGATCTCCAAGGATCGACAACTAAAGTCGAAGTGTGTCATAAAATAGCCATAGAAACTACGCAGAGGCACAGTCTTCAATGGCTTTTTGGGAAGAGAAGCAACTGCACGAGATGTCCGATTCAGAATGGGAATCGCTGTGCGATGGTTGCGGGCTATGTTGCCTACACAAGCTCGAAGACATTGAGACCTTGGAGGTGGAGTTTACCTGCGTGAAATGTCGCTACCTCGACCATCATCGATCCTGCGAAGTGTACGAGGAACGCGTCAATCTAGTTGAGGATTGCTTGAATGTTCGCGATCTCGATCCCGAGTACTATCGTTGGCTACCCGAGAGTTGCGCCTACCGACGGATTCATGAACAACGACCGCTTCCTCAGTGGCACCCGTTACGGACAGGGAACCGTGAAGTCATGGAGAAGGGTGGATATGCTGTCGGTGATTGGGCCATCTCTGATCGTTTAGCAACACCTGATGTTGATTTCATCGTTCGAATCAAAGCCAGCGACTCCTAATCTATCCGTTTGATAGAAACGATTGAATTTCCGAGATTTGCTCGTGTGTATTGAGGAAGGGGGCGTGCCCAGTGTTGGGAATCTCGAGTCGTTCGACTCGAAGCGCGCTATGCACCATTTTATCGGCAATCTCTGCGGGTAGCACGTCAGAATCCATGCCTCGAATCACCAACATACGACAGGTGATCGAGGCAAACATCGCCCAAGCCAGGGTCGGGTTTTGGCTGCCTCCGAATTGTTTAGAATAGCGGGGTCGTAATGCTGGGTGAGTGATCCGTCATCCAAACGTCGTAACGAATGCACCAACAACAGATCCCATTCTTCAGAGGACAACTCGCCGAAAGGGGCATAAATTTCCTCAAAATAATCCCTTGCGTCAGATAAGTGTCGAAACAACTGTTTGTCTGAGCTGTATTGCCGAATTCGATGAATGGCGTCCTCGGGGACTTCGGGGCCAATGTCATTAATCACTAATCGATCAATCAATCCACGGGTTTGCGGGCTTGACGCCATCATCATTCCAAGCACACCACCCATGCTGGTTCCGATCCAGTGTACCCGACCAGACACCTTAAACACTTTCAGCAAATCAACGGCAACTGATTGATAAAACGAAAATTGATACCGGTCAGGATCGACCCAGTCACTATAACCGCGACCCGGAGTATCTGGACAAATCACATAATAATGCGACGCGAGGCTGCGTGCGAGAGTCAAAAAATCAGACCCGTTGCGTGCAAACCCATGCCAGCAAATCACCGCTTGACTGGATGGATGCCCCAGGGTTCTGACAAATACATGGATCCCTTGAACCTGAATCAGATGCTCGCTGAACCCGCAGCCCGCGATTGGCGGGCTAACTTCAGGAATATTCGCAGAGGTAAGCGGTTGGCTCTGTAACCTCGACAGCAAACGTTTGATCTGCTGGAACATGAAACTCCTCGCCATCAGAATAGAGTAAAGGTTCTGGATCGTCGTGTCGTTGTACTACAAGAGCACCACTGATCACCACCATTCGCTCATTTTTTGATGTCGAAAATTCATACGATCCAGGTGCCATAACGCCAACTGAGCTTTCGCCATTGGAATTGTCGAATCCAAGGGATAAGACCTGGTCATCAAAATATCGATTCACTTGCATGAGAGGGGCCTCCACTGAATGGCGAGTCTNAATCGTCNCCATCTCTTCTATTTAACATAATAATGATTATGCGCAAATTATTCGGGGTCAACACCGATAATCGTAAATGTTCCAGCGCTGGCTCGAAGACTCAATAAGTCATGATAGGCATCGGACTCGTACCAGTCAGTCATGGCTGCTTGGGTCGGAAACCAAAATAATGCGATCTGAGAAAAATCACCCAATCCATTTTCATCATCCAGCGTCATGGGCTTTTCGGCGCGAAAACGGATCTCTCCACCGTAAGGCTCGAGCGTTGCCGGAACCTGTTCTCGGTAGGAATTGAAATCGGACAAGTTATTAATCCGAATTAATGCGATCATGCGAACCATCGTAGGGATTCCTTTTTTTCTTAATATGATGTCATCTGATTCAGCGTTTGACGCTAGCCAACATCTAACCAAGCTCGGCTCAAAAAAGCTATCTGATTTTATTGGGAACATCGGGCCAATTGTTATTCCACAGCGCTATGGTGACGATCCCCTCATGGGGCTATGTCAGATTATCGTCTCTCAACAACTCTCCAATCAGGCTGCTCGATCAATTTGGTCACGTCTCTGTGAACAATTGCCAGATCGGTCTGATCGATTGCATGCGCTCGCTCAGGATGAATCTGAACATTTAGGATTATCAAGAGCCAAACGACGCACACTCAGCAGCCTTCTCAAGCAAGATAAGTCATGGTTTGAAACACAGATTCAAGCCACTTCGGAGGATCGCTTTCAAGCCTTGACTGACCTTTGGGGAATCGGTCCATGGAGCGTCGCGATGTTCGAGTTATTTGTATTGAAAAATCCAGATGTCTGGTCAGATGGAGATTTAATTCTCAGACGCATCAGCGAATTACTTGCCAGTGAGGCCGACACGGATCGAGCTGAATGGATCTCAAGCGCTGCCCCTTTTCGGAGTTTTCTCGCGTTGTATTGTTGGAAATTGAACGATAGCTGATCACTCATCGATAATAAGCAATACTTCCCATTGAGATTATCGTTTGTACTTTGCAAGGTCTCATCCGTATAACATCGCTATGAACATGCAAGCTTCATCAATCTTTAATCAGATTGGATTCGACAATATTAGGGGGGACACCTTCGGCGGTGTCACTGCTGCTGTCGTAGCCCTGCCCATGGCTCTTGCCTTTGGCGTAGCCTCTGGTGCGGGCCCAGAGGCGGGGTTATATGGCGCGGTCCTCGTCGGTCTTTTTGCTGCATTATTCGGCGCAACACCCACACTCATTTCAGAACCGACAGGCCCGATGACCGTTGTCTTCACGGCAGTNCTTGCAAGCTTAATCGCAACAAATCCAGANCAAGGTCTTGCCATGGCATTTACTGTGGTGATTCTGGCTGGTGTTTTTCAGATCNGTTTCGGGATTTTTAAAATTGGTCATTTCGTCACTCTGATGCCCTACACCGTAGTCTCTGGGTTTATGAGTGGCATTGGGCTGATTTTAATTATTTTACAAATCGGCCCTCTACTTGGCTCTGCACCTCCTGCTGGCGGTGTCATAGGGACGTTAAGTGCGCTCCCGCTTCTATTGAGTTCGATTNCTTGGACTGAACTTGCCCTCGGAGCCCTGACGTTTTGNGTTCTCATTTATACNCCAAAACAACTGCGGCGCTATTTGCCTCCACAGTTATTAGCACTGGTNCTCGGAACCATCGTCAGTATCTTTATTTTGAGTGGTGAAATCCGCATCATTGGTGAGATTCCTACTGGATTGCCTTCCATGCAAATGCCCGCATTTGATTGGGGTCATTGGCAAACGATCTTGGTCAATGCACTTGTTCTTGCCATGCTTGGCAGTATCGATGCCCTTCTCACTTCAGTCATTGCAGACAGCATGACGAAACAAGAATCCAATGCCAATAAAGAACTGATCGGGCAAGGAATTGGCAATATCGCCTCAGGTTTGTTCGGTGGACTTCCTGGTGCCGGAGCAACGATGGGGACTGTGGTCAACATCCAAGCCGGTGCTCAAACTGCCCTTTCTGGCTTAATTCGAGTCCTGGTTTTAATCATCGTGATTATTGGAATCGCTGATCTCACAGCCATGATTCCACTAGCTGTNTTATCCGGCATCGCATTGAGTGTTGGGCTGAACATCATTGATTGGGGATTTTTGAAGCGAGCACATCGCGTCTCCCCCAAATCCGCTGCAATTATGTACGCCGTTATTGGTCTNACGGTGTTTGTTGACCTAATTATCGCTGTCTCCATCGGCGTCTTTGTCGCCAACTTACTCACGATTGACCGCTTAACCAAAGTGCAAAGCGACAGCGTTAAAGCTATTCGAGATGGTGATGAAGACGAATTAACGCGCGGCGAGCAGACAATTTTAAATGATGCGAATGGAAAGATCCTCGTCTTCTCTCTTGGTGGACCTCTATTTTTTGGCCTGGCGAAGGCCATCTCGCGTCAGCGTGCTGTTTTATCAGACCATGAAGTATTGGTCTTGGATTTTACCGATGTACCAGTCATTGGAGTCTCCTCCTCGCTCGCCATCGAGCAAATGGTGCACGATGATTTAGCTGCCGAGAAGCCTGTGTATCTGGTGGGTATGGTCGATAGCGTCCAAGAGCGGATGGGTCGTTTAGGGGTTCTCGATCATATTTCAAGCAATCATATCTTTACCGATCGTCAATCGTGTCTTGAAGATGCATCGGTCTTTCTCAAACAAAAGGCGGACACGTGAATCAACCAAAGATTTCCCTAAGAACTTATGTGTACTGTGACGCTTTGCAGCCGCAACTGGCAGCCTATATGGCAACGGTCTCGCAAGGATTTCTTCCAGTCCCCGGGGATGCCTGTTTATGGGTCGAGGTGTCGCCAGGCATGGCTGTCCACCGGTTGACTGATGTCGCGCTAAAAGCCACACGCGTTCATTTAGCACAACAGGTNGTCGAACGCGCCTATGGNGCGATGGTNATCCACCAAAGAGATCAATCCGACGTNCGGGAAGCCGGTCATGCCATTCTTGGAAAAATGGGAGCAAGTCAANCTCATCGGACANTGCCAACCATCGCCTGGCAGGAAACCATTCGAGGCATGACTCCAGATCATACGGTATTGATTAANCGACAAGATCGACGCGGATCCATGATTTTGCCCGGGCAAAGTATGTTTATCCTTGAGACAGAGCCTGCCGGATATATCATTTACGCGGCGAATCAAGCAGAAAAAGCGGCTAACATTACACTAGTCGATGTGCGTGCTGTCGGTGCTTTTGGTCGCTTAACGATTGCTGGCTCAGAATCTGATGTGGATGAAGCTGCACACGCTGCCATCGATGCCATTCACCACCCAATGGGGACCTAAATGGATCGCCAGCAATTGCTTCGACAGCTCACCGCTCATCGCCCAATCGACAATCATGAAGCTGGGTTTCTCAAGAGAACCCAACAATTTGTTGCTTCAACTCCCCAATGTTTTGAGCGATCGCACTTAAACGGACACGTGACAGGCTCCGCCTGGATCGTATCACCAGACCGAACGCACGCAATTTTGCTGCATCATCAGAAACTCGACCGCTGGTTTCAGCCAGGAGGGCATGCCGATGGCGAGCCCGATATCCTTAAGGTTGCCATGACTGAAGCACAGGAAGAAACGGGGCTGTCAGCCAATCAATTGACAATCATCAGTCACAGGATTTTTGATATTGATGTTCATCGAATCCCAGCCCGCCCAGGTGAGCCCACACATGACCATTTTGATATCCGATTTTTGTTTGAGGCATCCCCGGACATTCCATTGCCGGGGAATCATGAATCCCACGCGGTTCGATGGTTTCCTCTTGACGAAGTGCAGGTTATGAATCACACCGCCTCATGCCACCGNATGGTCATCAAGACTCGTCAACTGCGTGATCANTCAGCGTTCTGAAACACCAGTGGCCATTGCTTCGCCATCGCATCACGCATTGTTTGCTCCTCAGAAATTGCAAATTCCAAGAATGACTGAGCAACCAATGACAGCGACCGCCCTTTTGGATGAACAATAAACCACTGGCGCATGATCGGAAATCCGTTGACGTCTAATAGTGCAAGTGGACCCTGAGGTCCTTCTAAAGTCATCGAGTGTAACGACAGAACAGACAGACCAAGACCTGCCAGTACGGCATGCTTAATGGCTTCGTTACTCCCCAGTTCCATTTTAATGTGTGGACGAATATTCGCTTTTTCGAAGACTTTCAACGTCGCATCTCGAATACCAGAACCAGGCTCTCGAAGAATGAATGGGGTCTCGGCAAGTTCTTTGAGCGAAATTTGAGACCGTTGCGTCAGCGCATGGCCTTTTGGCGCAACCACCACCAAAGGATTTGGTGCAAATGGGTAAACTTCGACGTCCTCAAATTCGTGGGCGACCTGCCCCATGATGTACAGATCGTCTTCATGGCTAGACATACGCTCCAGCACGCGATCACGATTAGAAACCTTGAGTGACAGCTCAATATTAGGGTATAACTCATTGAATTTACCCAATAATTCTGGAGCAAGATACTTC
>JGI26087J52781_1000025_pt1 | contig 15500 bp, 16 predicted proteins | sample SaaInl33SG_5_DNA_FD_52781 | JGI IMG/M metagenome (IMG submission 52781) | reverse complement strand
GCAGCACGGACCATGGCGATCAACTTAGATCCCGCGGCTGCTCCACTGCTTCGCATGGACCTTCCATCACACCCGATCTTGAACCATTGGCGGGTGCGATATTTTATTCACTTCCAAGAATGGGCCGATGTCCTGACAGCAATTTCTCAACTCGCCCCAGAAGAGCGCAACGAAATTGAATGGAATTATTGGGCCTCCCGAGCATTGGCGATGACCGGAAACTCAGATCTCGCATTTGAAGGATTTCGCAAGGTTGCCGAATCCAACTCCTGGTATGGATTCTTAGCTGCTGACTATCTGGGGATTGCTTACAACCTCGCACCAAAAACCAAACGCCCACCCGAAACATTGATCGCAAAGGTCAATGAGAGANCCGATGTCACCGTCGCGCGNCTNTTGTTTGAAGAGGGNCTNACCGTCATGGCTCGCAGACAATGGGACTTTGTCACAGGACGATTGGATGAAGAAGAACAAAAAGCAGCAGCTNTCCTTGCCAACCGCTGGAATTGGCACTCNCGGTCTGCAGTCACCGCCCATCAATCAGGACTCACCGATGATTACGAACTACGCTACCCGCTCGCTTTTGAGAAACCCCTGAAGAATGCGGCCAAACGCCACGATATTTCGCTATCTTGGCTGTCTGGGCTGATGCGGTCAGAAAGTCTGTTCATGCATGACATCCGAAGTCCTGCAGGCGCCCTTGGACTGATGCAAGTGATGCCAAGAACTGGTCGCCAAACCGCCAAAGAGCTCAATCTCAGATGGCGGGGCAATAACACCCTCATCAATCCATCCACGAATATCCGGATCGGCAGTTATTATCTGGCCAAACAGCTCGAACGATTTGGCCATCCAGCTCTGGCCACAGCGGCTTATAATGCGGGACCGCATCGTGTGAAACAGTGGATGCCCGATGAATCGATGCCTCTGGATGCCTGGGTGGCTTCGATTCCCTTTACTGANACTCGAAATTACGTTCAACGTGTACTCTCCGCACAAGTGATCTACGAGTGGCGCTATAATGGTGCAATCACGCGGTTGGAATCAGTCGCAGCATCGCAAATTACAAAAAAGGAATAACCCATGGATTGGCTAGTCCAAGTCGAACAGGGCTCACTTGGCCTTGGCGCCTTGATCGTGCTTCTATCATTTGCGCTCTATATCAAGCGAACAGGTGATTTTAAAGCCGTGATCTTTTTCTGGCAGAAACGTCTCGAGTTGACCCGCCAGGAATTTGTCGTGAACCGGATTGGTCTTGGCCTCATGATCTTGGGTGTCGTTGTGCGACTTGTTTACCACACCTTCTTTATCGGGGCCTGAGGATGTCTGATTCAAACACCACACCATCATTTGAAGCAAAACTCGCAGAGCTCGAGGCGCTTGTCCGCCAGATGGAACAAGGGTCCATGCCACTGGACACCTCTCTGGAAGCCTTTGAAAAAGGCGTCAAGTTAGCGAAAGAGTGTCACGCAATCCTGGATACGGCTTCTCAGAAAGTCACTGAAATCAAACAGTCTGGCGAAGAAGCGCCTTTTGATCCGGAGGCCTGAACGCATTGGATNAAGATTGGCTCGACCACATCCGAATTCGGATTGATGCAGCATTAGACCATGCACTTGGCACCCATTTGGGCGACTCCAAGCTCTTAGAGGCCGCCAGATATAGCGTCCTTCGGGGCGGTAAACGTTTGCGCCCGGCATTAGTCTATGCGGCAGCCGAAGCAGTCGGCGCCTCCCAAGATTCGGCAGACGCAGCTGCCATCTCGGTTGAACTGCTCCACGCCTACTCACTGATCCATGATGATTTACCCGCCATGGATGATGACGCATTACGCCGGGGTCAACCCACAACGCACATCGCCTTTGATGAGGCGACCGCTATTTTGGCGGGTGATGCACTGCANGCACTGGCCTTTTCGATTCTTGGTCAAGACGATTCGCGAACCGATGCCCACCGCGTGAAACAACTCAGGCTCTTAGGTGATGCTGTGGGGTTTCAAGGCATGGCCTTGGGGCAAGCCATCGATTTGGAATCGGAAGGCAAGGCAGTCTCTCTTGATGCCTTAAAGGCGATGCACGCGAAAAAAACCGGTGCACTGATCACTGCCAGTCTGCTGATGGGCGCGGCCTGTGGCGAACCGAGCGACTCTGACTGGGATGCACTCACAGAAGCCGGTAAAGCGATCGGTTTAGCCTTTCAGATCCAGGATGACATTCTCGATGAGACCGTTTCGACAGAAACGTTAGGAAAGACACAGGGTCGCGACCAAATGCTCGGTAAATCGACCTTTCCAAGCTTGATGGGCATCGAAGCCAGTGGACAAGAAGCTTCTGCATTAGTCGAAATTGCCCTCAACGCCCTTGCGCGGATCGACAAAGACACCACCATGTTAGAAACATTAGCGCGATTAAGCGTGGAGCGAACGAATTAATGCCATCCATGAAACTCTTCCACACCATCCCGGGTGAACGCCCGAGTATTCCATTACTGGAAGGCATCAACTCACCGAATGATCTGCGTTCATTCCATCGAGACCAACTCCGGCAGGTGGCTGATGAAGTCAGAGAGTATCTGCTGTACTCCGTTGGCATCTCAGGGGGCCACTTTGGGGCCGGGCTTGGAGTGGTCGAACTGACTGTGGCCTTGCATTTCTGTCTGGACACACCCTTTGACCAACTGGTTTGGGATGTTGGTCATCAGGCCTACCCGCACAAAGTCCTGACTGGGCGTCGTGAGCAGCTCACCACCATCCGCAAAGAAGGAGGCCTCGCAGCCTTCCCAGATCGCAAAGAAAGCCCTTACGATACCTTTGGCGTTGGACACTCGAGCACCTCCATCAGTGCNGCCCTTGGAATGGCACTGGATGCGAAAATCAATCAATCCAGTCGTCGGCATGTAGCGGTGATTGGTGATGGCGCTTTAACGGCAGGCCTCGCTTTTGAGGCGCTCAACCATGCTGCGAGTGAAAAAGCCAATCTGCTTGTGATCCTTAATGATAACGACATGTCGATTTCAAGAAATGTCGGTGGTATTCGGGATTACCTCGCCAAACTCCTGTCATCCAAAGCCTACACACGAAGCCGTGATGAGGCCCGAAAACTGCTCGAACCCCTGCCGCCACTGGCCCAGTTTGCCAAAAAGACCGAAGAGCATCTCAAAGGAATGGTCAGCCCAGCCACACTCTTTGAAGAGATTGGGTTTAACTACATCGGGCCCATCGATGGCCATGACATCACAGGNCTTGTCACCACATTGCANAATATGAAGGACCTTTCTGGGCCACAATTCCTCCATGTGGTCACACAAAAAGGCTGCGGTTTTGTGCCCGCCGAAGATGATCCCATCAAATATCACGCAATCGGAAAACTCAAAGCCAAATCAGACTCCGAAGCAACACCGAAACCAACCTACTCGAATATTTTTGGCCAGTGGTTATGTGACATGGCCGAACAGGATTCACGACTGGTTGGCATCACGCCTGCCATGCGCGAAGGCTCTGATCTGATTGAATTCTCGAATCGATTTGCTGATCGTTACTACGATGTCGCCATTGCCGAACAACACGCAGTCTGCCTTGGTGCAGGATTGGCCACACAAACCAGCAAACCTGTGATTGCCATTTACTCCACCTTCTTGCAGCGCGCCTATGATCAGGTGATTCATGATGTCTGTGTGCAAGGGTTGGATGTGACCTTCGCCATTGATCGGGCAGGCCTCGTCGGTGAAGACGGGCCAACCCATGCGGGTGTCTATGACTACGCATATTTACGAACGCTTCCTGAAATCATCATTGCAGCACCCTCCAGTGAGGCCGAGTGCCGCTTACTCCTCTCAACCTGTTATCAACATCCAGGCCCAGCTGCTGTGCGCTATCCGCGAGGTCAAGGGCCTGGTGAATTGCCAGATGGTAGCCTCAATACGGTCGATGTCGGAAAAGCGGTCGTTCGTCGCGAAGGACAGTCTGGAATCGTCATCTTAGGCTTTGGATCGCGCGTGTTTGCAGCTCTCGAAGCAGCCGACACCTTGGATGCCACAGTCATCGATATGCGCTGGGTCAAACCACTCGATGAGGACACCTTAAGGCAACATGCCGACGCCAAACTCATCGTCACGGTTGAAGAGCATCAGCGCATGGGTGGGGCAGGATCTGCGGTTGGTGAATTTTATGTGGATCAAGGCTTGTCTGTCGCCTTACTCAGTTTAGGCCTTCCTGATCGGTTTGAAGCTCACGGTAAGCCTGAAGCAATGCTTGAGCGCGTCGGACTCGATGCTCGCGGCATCACCGCCGCGATTTTAGAGCGGCTTAGCTGAAGTTTTCAGATTGGCTGAGTAAGTGACCCAGCCGATTCAGTTTGGTTTTCAGATAGTTCTGATTGTGCGGCGTCAGACCTGTCTCGATCGAATGCCGTTTCACCACTGATATCCCAAGTGACTCCAGTGCCTCAACTTTTCTTGGATTATTGGTCAATAATTCGACCTCTGTGACACCAAAATGACGCAACATCGGTCCAACAATCGAATAATCACGCTGGTCCGCTGCAAAGCCTAGGGCTTCATTGGCATCCACAGTATCTGCCCCTTCATCCTGCAAGTGATAGGCACGAATTTTGTTGAGAAGACCGATACCGCGACCTTCCTGGCGCAAATACAAAATGATCCCCGAGCCTTTCGCCGCAACAGCCGCCATGGCATGCTCAAGCTGCGCGCCACAATCACAACGTTGAGAAAACAGCGCATCGCCCGTCAAACATTCCGAATGCACTCGGATCAATACCGGTTGTTCATGGCCTGGATCGCCCATCACCAGACACACATGCTCCTTGCCAGATTCGGTTTCCCGAAATCCATGCATGTCAAAGGTGCCCCATTGGGTCGGGAGTTGGCAGTTGTCGATGTGTTCGATGGTCATGGTCTTATCCTGAGTGGCCGCTAAGCATACCAAAGACCAGCGCAAGAATAAGAACATATCCGCCCGCCACCACGTCATCCATCAAAACACCCCAGGCACCAGGGAGATGTTTTTCACACCAAGAGACAGCCCAAGGCTTGGCGATGTCGAATACTCGAAAACCAATAAAGCCAACAACAAGACCAATCCCGACAGACGCCTCCGTAAAGGCATTGATTCCAAAGGCGGCAAGCCACATACCGGCCCATTCATCAATGACGATCTGACCGTGATCAGGCTCCCCAAGTCGACGGCCAGCCTCAGGAATACTCCAAATCGAAAGCGCACAAAGCGCCACAAAACCAAGTCCCCAAACGAAGAAGGATGCATCCCAAACCACGATCAGCAAAGGCAGTATGCCGAGGGTTCCAGTGGTTCCTGGGGCCTTCGGAGACAGCCCGCTCCCAAGCCCAACGGCAACCCAGAATTTCAGTTGATTCATCGACTGTGATCCCATCCCAACTGCCAAGATGCAGGCAGTGGCTGCCCATCCAAGAGGATAGATTCATTCTCTGGCTGCACAACCAGACCAATACGATGCCCACCTTCAGGGACTCGCGCCGTCGAGGGAATCGATGCTAAGAGACAATAATCATCACCACCGGTAAGTGCATATTCGAGTGCTGTTTGAGTACCCAGTCGGTCGACTAAATCCGCACACAGCGGAATCATCTTAGATTGCAGTTTGATCGACGCGGGTTTCTTCGCTCGCTCGACCAAATGCATGAGATCCTGACAAAGGCCATCAGAAATATCGATCATGGCACTCGCCACATCACGCAACGCGATACCGAAATCGAACTGTGGCTCAGGACGCCAATAGCGCTCTGCCCAAAGTGCATGATCGGCCTGAGTGTTCTGCAAGACATCGAGGTAGGCTCTTGCACCACCTAAGTCTGGTCCAAATAGCCACAGGTCATCGCCTGGCTTTAAGCCTTGTCGACTAACCGCCATCCCTGTCGGCACATCCCCGATCACAGTGATATGGGCGCTCAAGGGCCCTTTGGTTGTGTCACCCCCGATGAGATCAACACCAAAACGCACACACAACTGATGGAAACGTTGGGCGAAATGTTCCACCCAACCGACCTCAAGTGTTGGCAAACTTAACGACAATAAAACATACCGTGGAGTGGCACCCATGGCGGCTAGATCACTCAGTCCTCGACCGATTAACCGAGCGGCAAACCCATCTGGAGGACAGAGATCTGGGACATGACGGCCGGCAATGACAGAATCCACAGANACCACCGTCTCACAATCCAATCGCGGAGAAAAAACCGCGGCATCATCACCATTATCAAGAATCACGGAGGGATCCAGAGCATCCCTCTGAAAGTAGGTTTGAATCAGTTCAAACTCGTTCACGAGACCCGTGTGCTTGAACTTCAATCGCCCGCGCGTTCACAGCAAGCTGATCCAGAACACCGTTGACGAATTTATGACCATCGGTGGCACCAAACTTCTTACTCAATGCCACCGCTTCAGAAATCACCACTCGAAACGGAATATCAATGCGATAAGACAACTCATAGGCTCCGAGCAACAGAATATTGCGCTCAATGGGCGTCAACTCAGCAAATTCACGCGATAAATACGGCTTTAACGCATCCACCAACGTGTCATGATTCAGATCAATGGCCGATAAAGCATCATGAAAAAANGNGGTATCCGCACGCTTCAGATCATGATCGGCCCGAAACATGGCGACCACCTGAGTCAGCGGATAACCGGAGAGCTCCCATTGATAGAGCGCCTGAATGATCGCTTCGCGCGCTCGGTGGCGCTGTGAAGCCGTCGGCTGAGCCGGCTGTGTCTCACTCACTGATCTGTCTCAGTACCGAGACCATTTCAATCGCAACCAATGCCGCTTCTGCGCCCTTATTCCCCGCTTTGGTACCCGCACGCTCAATCGCTTGCTCGATGGTATCAACGGTCAACACGCCAAATGCACAAGGAACACCNGTGTCCATCTGCACCTTGTTCAAGCCACTGGCAGACTCACCGGCAACATAATCAAAATGTGGCGTGGATCCACGAATCACCGCACCCAAGGCGATAATCGCATCAACGTCGCCCTTCTCAGCNACTGCCTGAGCAGCGAGTGGGATTTCATAAGCCCCAGGGACACGGATCACGGTGATGTTGTCCTCATCCACTCCATGACGCACCAAGGCATCAACTGCGCCTTCAACCAACGAGTCCACCACAAACTGGTTAAACCGTCCAACCACGATGGCATAGCGGCCGTCGGCTTCTGTGTATTGTCCTTCAATCATTTGCATGGGTTTACCCCTCGTATTCCACATATTCCACAACCTCAAGATCAAACCCCGAGATTGCGCTGAATTTCATTGGCGTCGATAACAGACGCATTTTACCCACATTCGCGTGCTTTAAGATTTGCGAACCCGTCCCAACGGTTAAATATGGAACCAATCGTGTACCAGGCTTCGGTAAGGTGTCACCCACATACTGCGCCAACCGTTCTTCAATCGGCTCATCGCCNCGATTCTCCAAGATCACCACCACACCTTCTCCGGCATCGGCGACCATTTTCAACGCTTGCGGCAATGGCCAACTGCCACGACCCTGCCAAGACACTTGCACCAAATCACGCAAGGTGTCCGGAACATGCACTCGAACCAAACAAGGCCGATCCGGAGAGGGCTGCCCTTTGATTAAACACAGATGAGTGCCACCTAAAATCTGATCCTGGAACATCTGCAAACGGAAGGGGCCAAACTCTGTCTCGATGGCTTCTTCGCGAACCATTTCAACGGTCGTCTCAGTGGTCGCTCTGTACTGAATTAAATCCGCGATGGTTCCAATGGCAAGTCCATGAGCCTCGGCAAAGGCCTCCAATTCTGGACGACGCGCCATGGAGCCGTCGTCATTCATGATTTCACAAATCACGGCTGCCGGTTCAAGACCAGCCAGGCGNGCTAAATCACAACCCGCTTCGGTATGGCCTGCGCGCATTAACACACCACCAGGCCGTGCCTGAACCGGNAAAATATGTCCAGGCTGCACCAAATCACTGGGCCTTGCATTTGCGGCAACAGCCGCCTGAACGGTCCGAGCCCGGTCAGCAGCACTAATCCCTGTGGTCACACCTTCGGCGGCTTCAATACTGACGGTAAACGCGGTCTTATGTCGTTCGGTGTTCTCAACCACCATCGGTGGCAGACCCAACTGACGACACCGAGACTCGGTCAGGGTCAAACAAATCAAACCACGGGCATGCCTGGCCATGAAGTTAATTTGTTCCGGCGTGCAATGCGCCCCAGCCAACACCAGATCGCCTTCATTTTCGCGATCCTCATCATCCATTAAGATGACCATTTTTCCGGCGCGGATATCAGCGATCAATGTTTCGACAGATGCCAAAGCCATGTTATGCGCGTGTCCTTAGTGTCCAGTCCATTCGGAGATCATCACCCACCGCACGGATCTCCTGAATCAAAACTTCTGGCGCATCAGCCAGTTGTGCGGGGGCGACATCATACAGGGATCGCGCGGACCGCCCAAGGAGTTTCGGTGCGAGATAGAGAACGCCCTGATCCACCAAACCTTGGTTAATCAACGATCCACCCAAGGTCGCACCCGCCTCAACCAACACCTCGTTGACCCCGCGCTCTGCCAGGGACAGCAAGACCGCCCGAAGATCGATTCGATCGTCCACCAGTGGTGTCACCCATCGTTCAATCCGACCGGACTCGTATTGCGGATGGGAATAATCATCGCCGGTCACCCACACAATCGGTCCCTCTGCATCAAATAACGCGCCTGTCTCAGGAAGGCGTCCATGCGTATCAAGAATCACCCGAAGCGGCTGAAGCGGCTCGACACCCTCAGGTAGCCGGATCTCAGACTCTTCAAAACGGACTGTGAGTCTCGGATCATCCTTCAAAACCGTCTCAATCCCAGTCATCAAGGCCTGACACCGCGCGCGCAGTTGCTGCACCTCCCGTCTGGCCTCTGTTCCTGTAATCCATTGCGATTCACCATCTGCCATCGCGGTCTTCCCATCAAGACTCGCAGCCGACTTCAACCACACATAGGGTCTTTCTGTGGTCATCCGTGAAATAAACCCAGGATTCAATCGACGAGCCTCTGCTTCATAAAGCCCAACCACGACTTCAATATTCGCCTCGCGTAACCGAGCGAGTCCTTGTCCAGCAACCAATGGATTCGGATCCTCCATCGCCACAACCACGCGAGAAACGCCAGCTTGAATCAAAGCGTCAGCGCAGGGACCGGTCTTTCCGACATGAGAACAGGGCTCTAAAGTCACGACACAGGTCGACCCCTGCAATGACGCGTCTGCAGCTTGTCGAATTGCTTCGATTTCTGCATGTGGCAGACCCGGAGCGCGATGAAAACCTTCGGCAATGATGTCCTGGCCTTGGATGAAACAGGCCCCCACCCGAGGATTTTCTCCGGTTGAATAGAGTCCTTGAGTGGCCAATAACAACGCTCGGCGCATTGCCAAACGCTCGAGATCACGATACTCACTCATCCGATAATTTCTCGATCTCACCGATAAACTCTGTCACATCACTAAAGCTTCGGTAGACCGATGCAAAACGCACATAAGCGACTTGATCGAGGGCCTTCAACTCGCGCATCACGTGGTCACCAATCCGCCGAGACTCAATTTCTTTATCGGATTCTGATTGCAGAGCACGCTTAATTCGTTGGATGCAGGCATCAATCTGCACGGTGCTGACGGGTCGTTTTTCCAGTGCCCGAATCAGACCTCTGCGTAATTTGTCCTCATCAAAGTTCTCGCGCTGCCCATTACTTTTGACAATACGCGGCATTACCAACTCCGCACTCTCGTAAGTGGAAAATCGCTGATCACAGGCTGGGCAAACACGACGACGGCGAATCTGTGAGCCTTCCGCATGTAATCGTGAATCAATCACCTTGGTATCTAGCGCTTGGCAAAACGGACAGCGCATTACACTCGCTCCTCATAAGCACGGGAGGCTTCTAGAACTCCACGCCGATGTTGAAAATCGTACAATAAGACCCCGGTTGCGACACTGACATTGAGGCTTTCAATCTGTCCAGGCATCGGGATTGCGACCAGCGCATCACAGACCTCTCGGGTCAACCGGCGCAACCCACCACCTTCGGATCCCATGACCAAAGCCATTGGTCCTTGATGAACAGCTGCATCTAGCCCGACGGTCGACTCACCGGCCGCACCAACAACCCAAAAGCCGTCGTTTTGCAGTGTTCGCAAACATCGCGCGAGGTTTGTCACTTTCACCACAGGAATCAGTTCACTCGCACCCGATGATGTTTTTCTTGCCACTTGGTTTAACGGCGCCGAGTGATCCTTAGGAACCACGACACAGGCTGCGCCAAAGGCTTCTGCAGAACGAAGACAAGCACCAAAGTTATGCGGATCGGTCACGCCATCCAGAACCAGTATCAAGGGGTCATCCAAACCATCCAAAAGAATCGGTAAGGCATTTTCAGGCTCCATGTCACGTGGTTTGGTCAAGGCAATCACGCCCTGATGATTGGTCTCTGCGGAGACCGCCTCATCAAAATCACGCGCGGCCACCTCAACCACGCGAACACCTTGGGATTTCGCGGTCATCACCACATCTTTCAATCGATGTTCGTTGGCGCCATCACGGATCCAGACTTCGGAGACGCGATCTTGCTTTAATACCACTCGGACAGGATGCATTCCCGACACTGCGACCAGTCCCGGATTGTCCTGTTTTTTCGACGGCTTTCGTCGATGCTGGCTCATCGGCGCTTCTTCCCTGATTTTTTCGAACGATCCCTCGGTTGACTCTTCCCCGGGATCTTTCCTTCTTTCAACCGTGATCTCACACTGGACTTTCTTGGTCGACCGACGGGGCCATCACCTGCAAGCGCAAAATCAATGCGACGCGCATCAAGATCCACGCGCGCGACTTTGACTCGTACGGAATCCGCCAAGCGGAACACCTGATGCGTGCGCTCACCGGTTAGCGTGTGTTGTTGTTCACTGAATACCCAATAATCGGCCGGCAACTGGGTCACATGCACCATTCCTTCCACGAAGAGCGCATCAAGAAGAATAAATAGACCAAAGCCCGCCACACCAGTAATGGTGCCTTGATACTCTTCACCCAACTTTTCACGCATAAACTGGCACTTTAGCCATTGCCCCACGTCACGACTGGCTTCATCAGCCCGCCGCTCAGTCATCGAGCAATGCTCACCCAAAGCCACCATGCGTTGCATATCAGGCAACCCATCTCGAACCAAGTGTGCAGCATCATCCTGTGCACCGGTTTGCACGATCCGCTTTAACAGTCGATGTACGGTTAAATCGGGATAGCGACGAATGGGTGATGTGAAATGGGTGTAATGATCGTAAGACAAGCCAAAATGGCCAATATCCGGGTCAGGCGCGTATTTCGCCTGTTGCATCGAACGAAGAATCATCGCCTGAATCAATGCAAAATCAGGACGGCCGTGGGCTTGCTCAAGCAAGCTTTGATAATCCGATGGCTCGGGTTTCACGCCACCACCCAATCCCAAAGCCATGGATCCTAGAAATTGTCGTAATGCAGCCAACCGCTCATCACTCGGTCCCTCGTGAATCCGATACAACGTTGGCAATTTAAACTTCTTCAAGCATCGGGCAGCAGCCACGTTAGCCGCGAGCATGCACTCTTCAATGAGCTTATGAGCCTCCAAACGCTCACGCGGCACAACACCCGTGATTTTGCCTTTTTCATCAAAACTGAATTTCGGCTCAACAGAATCGAAATCGAGTGCACCGCGATCTTCTCGAGCAGAACGCAGGACCTGATACAGCGAATACAGATCAGCAACATTCTGGGCCACGGCATTTGAACTGAAACGTCCTGTTTTCTGGATCGCTGTCGCCAGAGCCTCAGGCGAATGATGATCGGCAGAAACCGCATCCAATGCGTCCTGCACTTGGTTGTAAGTGAGCCGTTGCTGAGATTGAAAGACAACCTCATGGAATCGATATTTGGTTACACGACCTGTCGAGGCGATCTCAAGACACACAGCCAGCGCCAATCGATCCACATGCGGATTCAATGAACACAGGCCGTTGGAAAGTGTCTCAGGAAGCATCGGAATCACTTCACTGGGGAAATACACTGAAGTCCCGCGCTCAATGGCAGTCTGATCCAGAGGTGAGTTGTCTGTCACATAGTGCGCAACATCAGCAATGGCAACCCAAAGCGTCCAGCCATTTTTGCCACGCGGAGTCGCGCAAACAGCATCATCAAAATCCTTGGCATCCTCACCGTCAATTGTCACAAACGGCAGATCCCGGAGATCCAACCGAGAATTGGCGGTCTGTGCATCAATGGTATCGCCAAAGGCTTTGGCTTGTGCCATTGCTTCCTCAGAGAATTGATACGGCAGATCATGGGTCCGTACCGCGACTTGAACCTCAATCCCTGGATCAGATGCGGCACCGACGATATCAATAATGTGCCCGACCGGTTGACGATTCGACTCAGGGAAATGATCGAGTTGAACCACCACAAACTGACCAAATGTCGCGCCATTGAGTTGATGATCAGGAATTAAAATTTCGTGCAGAAATCGATCATCTTCTGGTGTCACAAACTGAACGCCGGCTTGTTCACGCAACCGGCCAATAATCCGCTGATGGGTGCGCTCGAGCACCTCAACAATCCGAGCTTCACGTTTACTTTTCGAATGCCGCGACGGTGGCATCACAGCAACCAACACTCGATCTCCGTGGAACACTTTGCGCATTTGGCGATCGTGCAGATATAACGTATCACTCCCTTCATCCGGCTCAAAAAACCCGAATCCATCACGATGCGCAACGACACGACCCGACAAGAGCCCAGCACGATCGACCAAAACGTATCGCCCAATCCGATCCGTAATCACCTGACCATCCCGACACATCGCAGCGAGCCGTGCAAATAATCCATCACGATTTGCTTCAATGGTCTTCGTTAATACGGCTAATTCCTCATAATCCAGTGGGCGACCCGCCTCTTCAAGCAACTCCAAAAGCCACTTCCTCGAGGCAACAGGGTTCTCGTATCGGGATGCTTCAGCATCTCCATAGGGATCAGACATAGTTTCTCCTTTCAATGCCTGCAATAATGAGGTTCGATCTAACGGAAGTCACGCATCGCTTGAAATAACATGAGCAAAAGAAAACTCACGCGTCAGCAGGCGTGGCGCATCGAAAAAATTCAGAAAGAGCGTCTCGACCGGGCCTCACGGCACAAAGTACAGGTCGAGGATTTGCTTGAATCGGGTGCTCTGGGCCAAGAACAGGCTGGCCGCATTGTCGCTCGTTTTGGTAAACAAGTCGAAGTCGTTGCTGTGGACGGCCTTGGCCAACCGATCGCCGAACCGGTCCGTTGCCACCTGCGTGCTAACTTGTCATCGCTCGTCACCGGTGATCAGGTCGTCTTTCAAACCACCGATGATGCTGGCATCGTCACGGCCTGCGAACCACGAAGAAACGTCCTCGAACGGCCAGATTCACGCGGCGTCATCAAGGCAATGGCGGCCAATATCGACCAACTGGTCATCGTCACCGCATTGGAACCGGCACCGCAACCAGAGCTTCTCGACCGATATTTGGTGGCCACAGAAGTCGCTGGGATTCCGCCATTAATTGTGATGAATAAAGTGGATCTCCTGCGTCAGTCTGAAGTAAACCGAAATTTCTTAGCAGCAATCAAAAATCTGTATGAGATCATCGGTTACACGGTAGTCGAAGCAACCACAAAAGAAACCGGAGGTCTTGACGAGCTCTCCAAGCACCTAATCGATAAAAGCTCCGTATTTATTGGTCAATCCGGTGTCGGTAAATCAAGCCTGGTTCAGGCGCTTCTGCCTGACGAACAAATCCGAGTCGGGCATTTGCACCAACAAACAAGACTCGGTCGACACACCACCTCAACGGCACGTCTTTATCCCTACGCCGACGGTGGCTCCATTATTGATTCACCCGGAATTCGGGACTTTGGATTGGAACAAATTTCGAGGACGGACGTCGAACAGGGCTTCATTGATATCCGGGAATTTTCTGATCAATGCCGTTTTCGTGACTGCAGACATCGCCAAGAACCCGGCTGCGCCGTGATCGATGCGGTGCAAAAAGGCAAATTGTCGAAACGACGTCTTGAATCCTTTTACCGCATTCTCGATACCTTAAGCGGAGGCAACGCATGAGTCTGATGCAGAATCTCAATACCCTGATTCAATATGGCCTCCCTGGTCACATGCTTTCCCGTGCGGTTGGTCAACTGGCTTTCTGCGAAATCCCTCAGGTGAAAAATACACTGATTCAACAGTTCATTAAGCGCTTTGAGATCCAGATGGACGAAGTCGCCGAGCCCTCTCTGGATGCCTATCCGCATTTTAATGCGTTTTTCACACGTGCGTTGAAAGCCGGCATTCGACCACTGGCCGGCACTGACCAAATCGCCTCACCAGCCGATGGCACCATCTTCAGCGGTGGACAACTCTCCGGCGATACGCGGCTCACGGCAAAGGGACATCACTTTGCATTAGCGGAACTATTGGGAAGTCATGAGTACGACAAGACCTATCATGAAGGTCACTACCTGACGATCTATCTGTCTCCCAAAGACTATCATCGGGTGCATTGCCCGATCGATGCGGAACTCAAACAGATGGTTCACGTACCGGGACGATTGTTCTCAGTCAATGAATCCACGACCACGACCATCCCAGCAGTCTTTGCCAGAAATGAACGTGTCATCCTGCATTTCAAAAGCGAGCACGGACCCTTCTGCATGGTCTTAGTTGGGGCAATGTTGGTGGCCTCGGTTGAAACACCATTTGCAGGATTAATTACCCCGCCAGGTCGTNGTGTGACCGAATGGAATTATCATCGTGGGCCGCATCATAAATTTGCTCAAGGCGATGAAGTGGGGCGTTTCCAATACGGCTCGACCGTCATCACGGTCTTACCACAGTCCATGAAAGGATTTAGCTCGGAACTCACAGACGGACAGTCTGTCAAGATGGGTGAGTCACTCGGGCAACTCTAGGCTGCCCGAGTGATCCAATTATTTTCCGGTTGGATCCTTGAGATACCGGAAGAAGTCAGACTCAGGATCAATCACCAGTAAGTCTTCCTTACCAGCAAAGGAGTCCTGATAGGCTTGAATCGATCGGTGAAACGCATAGAACTCGGGGTCCTGGTTGTATGCGGTCGCGTAGATTTCAGCCGCAATCGCATCCCCTTCACCTCGAATCTGTTCCGCTTCCCGATAAGCATTCGCCTCAATCACCGTATTTTGACGGTCAGCGTCAGCCTCAATCCCTTCGGCTAACTCTCGACCACGTGAGCGATGATCGCGAGCTTCACGCTCACGCTCTGTGCTCATCCGTGCATAAACCGCATTTGAGACTTCAGGTGGAAGATCAATCCCCTTCACTCGGACATCCAACACGTGAATCCCCAACTCATTGAGCGCAATATCATCGAGCTCTTTGGTAATTTCTGCCATCAGCGCATCACGCTCACCGG